>Ga0315312_1000048_pt1 | contig 237100 bp, 215 predicted proteins | sample TDP7_MG_FD_203629 | JGI IMG/M metagenome (GOLD analysis project Ga0315312, IMG submission 203629) | Freshwater sediment microbial communities from Lake Towuti, South Sulawesi, Indonesia - TDP7 | ecosystem: Environmental > Aquatic > Freshwater > Lake > Sediment | place: Indonesia: South...
ATTGGCTAAACGGAAGAAGTTGGTAGTTGAACCATGGAGCACAGTTTTTGTATGACAGTAGAGACAAGGGTCACCAGTAGTTAAGGAGACATCAAATTTTGCTGCTGGATTGCCTGAATCATAAACGCCACTACCCCGACCATGACCGGTAGTTTCCCATTCGCTTTGTTTTATGTTGGCTAAAGTACCGGTTGAATTTTCATATTTATAATCATCAACATCAGCGGTCGTACCCATATGGCAGTTGGAGCATTTCACGGCTACAGTAGTCGTCCAGAGTGCATAGTTGTTCCCATGACAGGAAATATTGTCACATCGGCTTGGTGCGGGTGTAGTTGCTGCTTTATAACTAAATGAATAAGGTGCCATTGGTGTAGAATCATAGACATTGTTCACATGTGCGGTGGCAAAGGCGATGCTCCAGGTTGAAGTCATCACTGAATAGTGGCAGGTATTACATCTATAAGCAGTATGTGCTTGGTGAGCATTTGGTTTGCCTCCGTTACTGTAAGTGTAATTTGGTCCACTGAGGTCAGGTCCACGATGGCAGGAATTACAACCTATCACTCCACCGGTGGAAGTCCAGAGAACAGAACTTGTCGGTGTGCCGTTATTCCAGGTAGTTGTCCCGGCAGAGTGGCAATAAGTATTCGTACAGCGATAAACTGTAGAATTATAACCTGCATAAGCATTATGGGTAGAAAATGCTACAGTTTTATTTCCATTGACATGGTGGCTTGAGAAGTTTATCTCCGAGATAGATTCAAGTTTCACCGTTTCTTTATGACAACGGTAACATTTGTAACCGTAGGCATCCGATACCGGTGAAGTGGAAGTATGTTTCTTGTGTGCCATACTTAAATTCGTTCCCCCACCAGTTCCTACACTGCTATGGCAGCCGGTTGAGCAGGTTAAAGTAGTACCCCAGGTTGCTGAGGAGTAAGAAAGTGTCCCTTGAATGGGTGTAGCATTGGAGTGGCAGTAGAGGTTGGTGCAGTTATAGCCAGTATATGTACCGGCAGTTCCGGTTGAGCCTTCGACTTCCCCTTTATACTTAGAAGAAGCAAGTATCAAGGGTGATTTACCCTCATTAAAGTCCCAGTCAACTTTACCGTTAACATGATGTGAGGAGTATCTAATAGTATAAGTACTACTTGCGGTATCATAATGGCAGTAATCACAGGTGTAAGGGTAAGTGCTCACATGTTTACGATGTGACGCACCGGAAACTGTCCCGGTAGAGATATTATGGCAGGCAGTGCGACATTTCGTTCCCGGGTCAAGTGGCATACTTCCACCCCAGACTGGAACTGAAGAGATACCAATGGTATTATTAGAAGTAGTAGTAGAAACAAACTGTCCGTGACAGTAGTTATTCTTACATTGAGCATTGTTGTTATATTTATATCCCTGACCACTTTGCGTATAAGTATGCGTAGACCAAGAAGTGCCAGCATAAGTATAGGTTGAATAGACATTCATCGGGAAGGTAATAGTATCAAAGATAACTTCCACGGTGAAAGTATCTTTGCTTACCGTTGCCCCATGGTCCGGGGATTTATGACAGATACCGCAACCGTAGATATATTGTGTAGTTCCAACACTCATCACCTTTGTCCAGTTTGCTCCCCCGTATTCAGTAGGTGTGGATGCTGACCAGTAGTAATGTGAACGATGGGTATCATTATCCGCTACCACCGGTGGTGCAGCGTGACAGATTACACAACTTGCCGCAAAAGCCTTACTGTGGGCATGACAATTTGTACACTTATTTCCGCTACCATAATGGGCAGTTGCCGAAGTCCAGGATAAAGTATAATACTTATTACTCTGATGACAGGTCTGACAGATTCTTGTGCTTGTATCGGTTCCTACTGTATAGATATAGTCGGTTGCCCTTCCCTGTAAATCTGAACTTAAAACAAAGTTTACCGGTGCAGTATTTAGATTTACATTAAACCGAGGTTGACCACGCTGATTACTGGAATCACGAGCAATCAGTGATTGAACTAATTTAGAGACTGCAGTGGAAACAAAAACATTCCTGTCTCGGTGCGGGTCATGACAGTCAACACATTTATAGTTATCGGTACTGTTGGTTATCTGATTCCAACTGTCACCACCGGTGGTGGCTAAGGAATGACGCAGCGCATTAGTAGCCGTGACTCCATCATGACAATTCTTACAACCTAACTCAGCGTTAGCGCCGCTCACATAGTAGGTTGAATACTTCAGGCGGAAAGGATTATTTGAATCATAATGACTGGTAGCGGAATCATGACAGTTAGTAGTAGTACAGGTTACATTATACTGGTAATGTTTTGAACCATACCAGCCGTAAACTGTGCTCGTAGAAATCCGGGCAATTGTGCCGTTACTTGGATTATAATCATCAAGGTCTTCTGCCGCTGCATGACAATCAAGACAAGTTAAAGTTGTACCCCATCTTGGTCTACCCGCACCGTGGCAGGAAGGTAGATTACTGCAACCACCGTAAGCGGTTTGTGGTGCGGAAGAAAGTCCCGCCTCATAAGCATAATAACTACCCGTAGTGACCTGGATAAGTTTATCCGCATGAAGAGTTGCGCTGGAAGCACCAGCATTATAATGGCAAGTTGAACAAGAAATATACCACGGTGAACCGGTATGTTTGCTATGGCTACCGCTGACTGTATAAGTACCACTGGCAAGAGTGTAATCATGACAGGAAGAACAATAAAGTGAACTACCCCAGGTTGGTGTCTTATAAGTAACTGCTGAGGCATTAGTGACCGTATCCGAACTTGCTCCTTGCACGCTTGAATGGCAATAGATATTGCTACAGGTCTCGTAACTACCAAGTGTAGTGCTGGCAGTAGAATTTGCTCCAGCATAAGTAGAAGTAGAGAAAATCCGATTCCCGTCCGGATTAAGACGAATATTTATCCAGCCATTAGTATGGAAAGATGTTTCTTTTACATTAGCACTGCTTGAGACAGTATCATAATGACAGGTTATACAGGTATATACTCCGCTATAGCTGCGGGAACTGGTATGCACCCGATGGGAGGCACCGGAAAGTGTCGCTTGGGTAATTTTATGACAATTCTCGCAACGATTCCCAGTCCATCCCTTACCCCAGACCGGTGTTGAACTTATGCCAATAGTAGCCGAGCCGAGATTACCGTGACAGTAGAGCAAATTACAAGTAATATTGTTCCAAGCATAATATTTGCCATCCGGACCTTGCACATAAGAAGTTGATGTTCCGTAACTATAATTGGCACCCGGATTTTTTGGGAAAGCATTGAATGTATCAAAAACTACTTCCACTACCTTTGCGTTAACTGTAGAAGTACCGCTATTCACATCATTTTGATGGTTAGCATTATGACATTTGCCACAGCCGAACTGATATTTATCTCCTGCTGAGTTATTGGTTGTTTCCCCATATTTTGTTGGTAATAAGGTAGTATTATAATGAACCTTATGACTACCTGTACTTATTGTCGGTGCATAATGGCAGTCGTTACAAGCATAAGCACCTTTAAGAATAGTTATTGCTCCTTCCAAAGTAGAAGTGGAAGCATTCGGTGTACCGTATTGGTTAATTACCTGAACATAAGTCGTGCCCGGTGGTAAACCTGCTGGAACAATTGCTTTCATCTGCGTTTTACTATTCCAGGTTTCATTTATTGCGTCATAAATACCAATTTTTACAGTTGGTGTAGAGATAAAGTTTGCTCCCGTTATAGTTATCGTTGTATTTACATTATTATAAACTTCGGTAGGTGAAATAGAAATAATTGCTGGCGGAGTACTCGCTCCTATCGGTTCATATTTATAACCCTGCTCAATGGTAACTGAACCGTAATAGATAGGATTAGTTATTTTCAACCGATACCAACCAAGCGGATAACCGGAAAATCCAGTTAAAGCCGGAAAGGTTGCTTTAATTACAGTTACTGATTCATAGGTACGCGTAGTAACTTCAATAGAAGGAACAAAATTCGTATTCGTACTTAAGTAGATTTTCGGTGTAAAAGAATTACCTTGATAGTCCTGGTTACGGAAACCGGTCCCGGAGATAGTGACTACTTTTGCAGTATCACTGGATGACCAGTTTGGTTCAACTGAGATAATCTTCGGTGCCGGAAGGACTTCAAATAAAAGTTCCGTTATTGGTTCTTGGAGGTCGGGATTACAGACGAATACTCGCCAATCACCAGTGCTCTGGTCAACTGAGAAACTGAACTTAGCCTTAATTGTGCTTGTGCTCTCTACATTTATCTCGGTCGCCTCAATATTGAACACTTCACCTGCTCTCCTTAAATAGAGACTTAAACCCGGGGAGAACCATTTTCCTTTGACCGTCACCGGAACATCTTTTTCACCCTGTGCTGAATTTTTAGGAGTAATACTCTCTACCACCGGGGGTAGACAAATAAGAGTAAAATTATCCGCAGTTGGCCAAGTTGAAGTTGAACCTCCGGCACCTACCACAATCACTCGGGCATTAGGTGAAGTCTTCTGTTTTGTCTCGGAAACAATCCGGCTTGCTAAAAACGAAGGTATTTTTACCTCAATTACATTATTCGTCCAGCGAATAATTTCATTACTATCATCACAGGTAATGAATGTTAATGGGTCAGCAAAGTTAACCAAGTCACTATAGATTTTCACTTGTCCTCGGGTTGTGCCAAAACTTGACCCATAAATTTCAAATTCTGCCTTGGCCGAACCAAATTTTGGTTCAATGGAAGTAACTACTGGTGTAGCGAATAGCACTACTGGAGCGGTTACTGTAAACGAGGAAGGGGTTAAATTAGCCGTATTGCACGAGCGACCAGCACTGTTGGTTAAGTAAATCATACGGTACCCTTGCGGAGTAGTTGTAGAGACAACCGCCTGGACGGTACTATTACTTATCCAATATACCGAAGAGGCAGTATTCGTCCCGAATTTTACTTCTATCTTCCCGCTATTCAGGAAATAAGTTCCACCAATTGTTACTAATGTCCCCGGTGGACCAGAACTTGGAGTAAATGTGCTAATTGTCGGAGGATTAAATTGTCCAACTGCATATAACCAGAAAGTACCACTCCAGGTGCCTTCTTTGCCCTCCGGATTACGGACAGTCACTAAGTAGGGTCCGGTGCTCAGATTGGAAAGAGTGGTTGTGCTTATCGTTGCCTCTAATTTTGTTGCATTAAGCCAATCAACATTTTCACACCAACCTACTTTTGTTCCGCTACTCAGTTTCACTGAGTTATCCCGGGCAATACGCATATCAAAATGTTTCCCTTCAATCGTCAGCACAGTTGCACTGGTAGTAGAACCATATACCGGCGTAACACTGGTAACTTCCGGTGCCGGCATATGGGAATGACATTGACCACAACGCTGTCCTTCGGAAAGACCGTGTGTTTCTTTCACTGCGGTAGAAGTAGCATAATAAAGTATTGCGGTTGAACCTTTAGCTTTCGCTTCAATATGGCATACTTGGCAGGGACCGTAGCCACCTTTAGTATAGGTTACTGTATCTACCGAAACCAAACCATACCCAGTTACTGTAGCCGGCAAAGTTCCCATATTCGTGAAAGCAGCCGTAGAACGGAAGATAACGGTCATTGTTGACTTACTTGTATTGGTAAGAGAAACCTGAGCGACAATTGAGGAGCGAATAAGTTGAATATTCATCCCTACTTCCTCTAAATGTGTCCCGTGACAGGTGAAACAATCATATTCCGGCACTCGTGTATCCCGATGTAACCAATCACGATTCCGATGGGGATGACAGGATTGGCAGATGGTTTTCCCCGCTACAACTTTCTGAGTAGCCTGAGGTAAAGCAATAACCGTGACCGATGCGTAATAGACATATAATTTTTGATTATTCCCATATCCGTCTGTCTGTGTATCACTAGAATCATTTACTCGGAAATATAATGAATAAAGACCATTCGGCACTTCAGTTGAGGGATTCCAGGTATAAGTTACAGTATAAGTACTACTACTTCGGTCAATCCGGACCCAATTCGCTACATCACTATGTTTTACTGTTCCGGTATAGAGTTCACCTGTGCCTTGATGAGTTTTACTGCTAACTAAGATAAACTCGTCACCAGTAACCGTAGAACTCACCTTAAAGGTAACATAATAACTGTATACTGATGCCTGGTCAGTATCGGTAAACCAAGATTTCAGAGTTACTTCATTATTACTCCATTTGTTCACCGAGGTAGTACCTTCAAAAACTTCAGTGCCGGCAACCGTAGTTGTACCAGGGTTAACTATTATTGGTGCAGCCAGTGGTAGTGGTTGAGTATAAACTGAGACCGAAGCGCTGTAAGGAGTTACCGTGGTGGTATTATTCGGATTTGCTGCTCGGAGATTAAGATTATAGGTTGTTGCTGGCTGGAAACCAGTAACCACAATTGACGAACTGTCCCAGTAGGGAGGAAGAAGAGGAGTAAGAGAAACCCATTGTTCACCGGTGGAAACCAAATTCTTATTTGCGTCAACCCACTGGTTACCCCAGATAGAAACTGCATTTAGACAATAATATACTGGAGCATTTTCGCCACCAGTAGTAAAAGTTATCGTCATACTGGTAGCAAAAACATCAGTTACACTAATAATACTCGGAGACTTCGGGATGACAAGTTTTTGACTACTTTCACTATAGGCGCTAACATTACCAAAATTATCCGTCAGTTTACTTCGTGCATAAAGATAATCATTACCATCAAGAGCCGGAGTAAACGAGTAGGTAATTGTCGGATTAAGTCCACGCGTCCCCACCTCTTCACCCTTCCAAAAAGAAAGAGCATTTGCACTTATATCAAAAGCGGAAGTAGCATTACTACCGTTTGCATCGGTCCAGACTGAGGCCAATTTTACAGTAAGATCACCAGATTGAGGGTCACTCATAAAATATGTCTGGGCTTGAAGTCGTGGTGGTTTAGTATCAAGAATAAAACTGTTCGTGTAGACATTTGTAATATTATTCGCTGAATCTACCGCCTGGATACACAGATAACCACCGGTATCCTCACGGGCAAACTGGAGATAGGCATCCCAAGTAGTATAATGGGTAACTGTGTCTGTAGCGATTGGACCCACTCCTCTAACATTTGTGCAGGTATGAGTATCCGCTCCAAGAAGATAAAAGAAGGATACATTTACCTGAGAGTCGTCCGGGTCGTTGACCGAGTAACCAACAGTGATTTGTCTTCCGTTATTCGGCTGCTGGGTAATAGTTATATTTGGTGGTTGATTTTCTAAGGTTTTGAGGATTTCCACTTTCGGTGGAACAATTTTAATTTTTTCTACGATTTCTTCTTTTTTCGCTACTGCTTGTGGTGGAGGAGAAACAACCTCCGCCGGTGGTCGCTTAACCACTACTGGTTGAGGTATTAGTTTGTGGAGAGGTAGTTTTTTCTCCAAGGTAGAGAAGTAGACAAGGAGAAAGACAAGTCCAGCCGCTGCACCCGCGAATACTGCCCAGCGGAGACCCCGTAGAATTTTATTTACGGGGAGACCCCGCCCCGTAGAATAGAATATTTTTACGGGGTAACGGGGTAGGGAAGGAAAGGAGAGATGTTCTTCAATCCGCTGGGATAAGTCAACCGGAAGTTCTGGTGCAGGTATTTCTTTAAGCAAGGTATTCAGTGTCCGCAACTCGGACAATTCACGGCTACAGCGGCTACAGACCTTAAGATGTTTTTCTACAATTTTCTTCTCTCCGGGCTTAAGGAGTGCATCAAGATAAGTAGACAATTTCCGCCTTACTTCCGGACAGAGATTGATATTTCCCATCACCAGAGTAGAGAAATCAATCCTCGCTTCCGGGACGGTTATTTCGCGTAATAAAGAACTGATTTCCTTCAACTCTTTCAGTTGCCGGGCACAATTTTTACATTTATCTAAATGTTTTTCTACTTTTAGTTTTTCCTCTAAAGGAAGAACATCATCAAGATATAAATTTAATTTTTCTTTTATTTTTTCACAACTCATTTTTTTTGCTCCCGGTAATCACGCAATTTATTTAAAACTTTTAATCTTAACTCTTCACGCGCACGCCAGAGGCGGGACTGCACAGTCCCTAAAGGACAATCCATAATTTCCGCAATTTCCGAGTAACTTTTCCCTTCAATATCCCGTAAGATAATCACTGCTTTATGGAGAGGATGAATTTTTTCTAAACTTTCTTTAATCAGTGTTATTTTTGTCTCTTTATCCATCAATTCATCAAGTGAAGGTAAAGTATCAGGCAACTCCACAGTTGCTTTTTCCTCCCCGGGCACAAGTTCATCCAAAGAAGAAATGTTCGCTCCTTGATGGGCATATTCTTTCAGTTTATTTTTCCAGAGATTAACCGTAATCCGATAGAGCCAAGTAGAAAATGCTGACCGGGATTCAAATTTTTTTATTCCCCGATAGGCCTGAATAAATACTTCCTGACATAAATCTTCCGCATCAGCAATATTATTCATCAGACGAAAAGCAAAAGCATACACGGTTTGACTATATTTCCGAATTAAAATACTAAATGCCTCACGGTTACCTTTTCTGCTTTCTTCAATAAGGTCTTCAACAAGTTCAGACTCTGAGCCTGCCGAAGAGAAAGCATCATCCTGTTCATCCACTTTCTACCTCATTAGACAAAAGAAAAAAAATTTTGTTCCGTAAAAATGGGCAGTAAAATTTTATGAAACAGTTCAGCTGACCAAAGGTTTTTCCTTAGGGCTAAACTTTTTAAATTTTATCTTTTTTAGGAAGAAGAAGTCAAATAAAATAGGCAGGTGAATAGGTAGTTAAGTAAGTTCTTTAATAACTCTTTTAGCAAGAACTACTGAGCGTGGATTACATGGCAGGAAGAACAACCAACATAATTATTACCGATTGTCTTGAATGGATGGTTCATTTTTTTCCCTCTATAAATTCGTGCACTCATCGTACTGAACTGAAAGTCATAATTATGACAATCACGACATAATTTTTCATCTCTTTCCTTTTCATTACGAATAAACGAGGATGTTCTACTATTATGGCAACTGGAGCAGGCAACTCTATTCTTGCCATCCTTATCTTTGAACCACTTAGCTCCGATGCTATTAGTGTAGGTTATTGTGCTCGTTACCATACCTGTCCTTGTTCTATCTGTTCTTTGAATTGTTATTGTACTAACCGTAGCAATACCCACCTGATAAGCAAGGGCATCCCAGCGATGACTTTTCCCGTAAACACCACCAGAAGTAATTGTTGCCTGGTCAATTGAATAAAGGGCTAAATTACTGGCCATCGCACCACCAGTATGACAACTTAAACAGAGATTAACATTCCCTTCCGCACTCCTAACATCTGCCGGATAAATAGTATGACAATCATTACAGGTTAAAATATCCTTGTGAAAACCACTATAAGCATAAGTTTCTTTCACCAAGAAGACAAGCAAAGATAAACAAAGTAAAAGAAAAAAAGTTTTAACTTTCATTATCTTCCCCCTACTTAAATTATATCCTTTTTCTACCTTTTGTCAAGATGAAACTAACCAAATCATTTAAGATGACAGGAAAAACATAAATCATTCGTATTTTTTCGTAATAGTCCAGAATGTTCGGTCTTCCCGTGCGGCTCATGACAAGTCGTGCAAACTATCTTCCCTTCCTTTAAGGGCAAATCTTCTTTACTGCTCAGCACCGAATAATGTAACCCATCTAAAGGATGGTATCCACCCTTCACTATCTCCTGGTGACATCTACCACAAAGTTGAAGAATAGTTTTTTTTAGTTCCCCATATCCTTTTTTAGTATGACATTCTAAACAATATTTTTGTTCCCGATGGGGATTAATTTTTTTTGCTTCTACACCGGTGGAACCTGATAAAACCAAAACAAGTAGAGAGTAGAGAGTAACAAGTAATAAGTTTTTCATCTTGCCTTTCATTCGTGTTTATTCGTGTTTAGTAACTCTTCGGGCTATGTTCAAAGTTATGACATTTTAAATAACATTCACCTTTAAACTCGCCACGGTCAATAAATTCAAACCGGCCAAAACTGTCCGTCTGAGTGCGGTCAAGACGAAATTCTACGAGATGTGTATTTTTTACTGACCCGTGAGAATTATGACAGGAGTAACAGGAAATTTTTTCCTCCCCAATATGGTGTGAATGGTAAGGAAAACTTTCATTATTTAAGATACTTTTCCGGGAATGACATTCATAACATAAAGCATAAGTAAACTCATTCTCAAAATAACCATCAGCAGTAGTATAATTTTTGACTAATATTGGTGCATAGATTGACCCATGTGGACCGGAGGGTCCCTTTGGGTCATCGTTATTATGACAATCAGTGCAGTTGAGAATACTTTGTCCGGGTTTTAACGGTGGCAAAAGTGAAGGGATGCTCAAATTTTTTCCTTCTGCTTCTACTGGATGATAGGAAGGATTGGTCGGTTGGAATTCTATTGCTTTATTCGTTCTTCCGGCGGGTAGATTAGCACTATAAGAATGACATTTATAACAGAGTTCATACTCATTTTTTAAATGTGGGTGATTACCTGGTTTTTTCTTACCTCTCTCAACCTTTATCTTTTTATAACTCCAATGCGGTTCATGACAATCAGCACATTCACTATGTCTTGGTATTTTCGGATTTGTTTCCGGTAAAATTTCCCGATAATGATGAATTCTTTGCCCTTCAACTGGGTGATGTGAAAATTTATTAAATTCTGCCGAAATATCCAGTAGAGATGTTTTATAAAAAATGCGTCCGGTTTCTTTTGATTTTCTTTTTCTCTCTTCACCACCGTGACAGAGATAACAAAATCTTTCTTCACCAGCAGTTGCCCAAGGTTCACCTTCAAGATATCTTTTATGACAGGATAGACAACCAGCGGTTAGTGTTTCCGGGGCGGTTTTATGAATCGGCTCCCTTTTTTCCTCAGCGGAAAAAGAAGGGGAATAAAAAAAAAGAACGAAAGAAAATAGAACGAGGAAGTGAACTAAATTTTTCATTCACTTATAGAGGATAATCTAATATGCATGACAATCCTTACATACTTCATCTGCGACTACTCCCGGTTCACGCCAGAATTGTCTTGAACCACCAGTGTATGCACCTTCCACATAATTCGGTGGACCACCATTCGGTGTGCCATCGCCGCCTTTATGTGGGTCATGACAAGCGGTGCATTGCACAAAATCATAACGGTCAAGCACACCACTCCCGCGCATATAAGTCATACTTTGTAAAGCTAACGATGGCGTACCCGGGGGTTTACCACTACTTGAATCCTGAATTACATTCTCATGCATCCGAAATGAATAAAAAGCATGTTCACAGGAATGTTTTGAGGCAAAATCAGAGCTCCAGTCTGTAGCAGGAGGAAGAAAACGCACCCCTGAAGTTCCACTTAACTTACCATCACTTAACATATTGAGGCCACTGTCGGTCATCTCTATATAGGAGATAGTCCCGCTTGAATTATATACACCACCAATTCTTACTGTGCCATCATGACAGGAAAAACACATTCTTGAAGAGCCACTTGCAGGCCAGTCAATTTCCCATGTATCATCGTCGGTGTTCAGTTGTTCATCTATGCCGGCTTCATGAACAAATGATGTTGTCGGACCATAAGCCCAGGTACTGATTCGGATATTATAAGCCTCGCCGGACTCGTATAAATCAGGGCGGGGTGGACCGCTACTAAAAGAAATCCGTGCTGAATTTACATTAGTGGTAACCTCGTGACTGAAAAGAGGTAAACGAAATGATTTATTTGCCCAACCCTCACTCGGGTAGATGGTATCATACCATCCATAACCAGTAGTATGGGAAGTTAAAGTTGCGTGTTTTCCGTGCGGGATATGACAGAATTTGCAGACCTGTGTTTCCGCTGAACTTACCGCTTTCACCCTGTCACTATTGTAACTCAGGTTATGGCGACAATCTGACGCGGCAACTGTTGCCAACGCTTCTTGCGTGTAAAGAAATAAAAGAAGAAGGAAAAAAATTAGTCGTTTCATCCTACTAAAATTTTAATCTACTATTTCTCTCCTGGGCTTAAGTTTAGCACCCAGTGAGAACCTAACTAATTATATACCAAAAAAGGGGCGAGGTCAAGAAAGAAAAAATGTAATTTTTCTTACATTCTAAAAAACCAACCCTCTAAGGAAATACTCTCTGCACTTTCGTAACCAATCATTTTGCTTGAAGGAACATTGGGTTTAAAACCTTGCTAAAAAACTTATCCGCTGAGTTTCACCAAGTTCAGCATAAGGAACAAAAGCGTAGTCAAGTTGATAACCAAGAAATCTTAATCCAAAACCAGCAGCAAATTTTGAAAGAGTATCGGAGACCCCGCTGAGGCGGTGGGTTGATTCATTATTAGTTAATCGGTCATTTGTGCTCAAAAGATTATACCTTCCGCGTAAAGCAAAGACATTACCGAGCCAGTATTCACTGCCAAAACCAAAATCGGTCTTTCCTCCGAAAACCTGGTGTGTAAGATTTGCTCCCAGAGTTAAAGCGTCACCAAAAACCTTATAAGTCAGAGACCCCGCTTTAGCGGTGGCAACTCCAATAGAGACGGTCAAGGGTAAATTGTATCCTTCACGAATAAATTTCATTTTTGGTCCGAGATTCTGGATAACAAAACCAGCAGTAAGCGGTAAAGTGGCAAAACGATAAAGTGTCCCGAAATCAAAAGCAAGACCATTAGCCGTTTCGTTTTCTATTTTTTGTTGAATGATTTTTAGATTTATCCCTAAACTTACTGCTACCTGCTAACTGCTCACTGCTTACTAACTCACCCGCTAGATCATAGATTCTTATTTCTACTTTATCCGCAATACCGACCAGCGCCCGGATAATCGGACTCTTACCATCTTTCGCGGGATTAGGAAAGACATAAATTTCACGCAGAATAAAAGTCGGGTCAGCAGTAATTACCATCGGTGCAGCAATAGGATAGAGATGGACAATTAAGTAATTCGTATCAGTAGTTAAAAGATTCGCCACTTGTAAATTTATACTTTTCTCGGTTTGTGCATTCACTTCGTTAAGAAGTAAAGTAGTCGGGTTTGTCTGTACCAGTTTTTAAGTTTTTTTAAGATGAAATTTTTTTTGAATTTTTCACTGCCTTTATTATATTTCGATAAATTGGGGCGCTACAGGTTTGGGAAACATTTTTACACCACTTCCAATTTTATTTTTTTTCGTAAGATATTTTATCAAATTTGAAAGTGAAAAGTCAAAATTTTCTTATCGCTGAAATCGTATTTTTTAATCTCTGTAATCAAATTTAATTCTTTTCACCGCTTTAGCGGGATCTCCGAAAACTAAGGATGGAAACGAAAAATTTGCACTCTTTGATTAAAACTGTCGGCAACATAAATTTTGTCTTCGTTGTCAATATAGATACCCGTAGGAAGCAAGAACTGTCCGGGATTTTTTCCTTTCCCACCAAGAAAACCGAGATACTGCCCATTGTTATTATAAACTTCTACTGTTTCTCTTAAGGCATCAACAACAAAAATGTTTCCTTGACTATCTACCGCAATACCTTTCGGACGGGAAAAATATCCCGGAGCATCACCAACTTGCCCAAATTTGAATAAAAATTTACCATTTTCATCAAATACCTGAACCCGAAAATTCATTGTATCGGTAACATAAACTTTATTTTTGTTATCAAGAAAAATATTGGTCGGGAAATTAAACTCACCATCACCTTCACCACGTCTGCCAAAATTCGTAATCCAACCACGCGGACGATGCGGATAAGCGAGATTATAAACCCATACTTTATGTCCTTTCATATCTACAAGATAAAGAAAATAATAAGCTGTGGTGATACCCACCGGGTTACTTACCTCTTCCGGCAGAAAAATCTCCCTAAGGTATTTTCCTTTCTTGTTAAAGACGAATATCCGCAGCCAGTAATTATCCAAAACATATAAATTGTTCTGGAGGTCCAATCCACAGGTTATTGGTGAAACTAATCTTCCGCGGGATAATTTGTAAATTTGCTGATATTTTTTCTTTCTCAGGTCAAAGAGATGAACTGAACCACTGCCATTATCGGCAATATAAATTTTGCCTTTGCCATCACTTACTATACCATAAGGATTGACAATTCTTTCTTCTTCAGTTTTACCAAAAAGAATTTCGCTCCCTTTTTGGAAGATAGTTTTTTTTACTCCAATATCACTCGGGCGGGAAATACTGCCTAAATATTCAAATTCTACCGCTCCGGTTAACGGTCTTAGCCAAAAAAGTAAACCCCACACCATCACCTGAAAGACGAAGTATTTTATGAGAATATTTTGTGCTGTCTTCAGCCAGTACTTTTTGAAAGATACAAAATTCTGGATAATGGTGTGGGGTAAACTCACCAATCCAGCAATAATCGGGATATATTCCCTTTTCCTAAGCATTCCTTACTTTCTCCTCCTAATCATGATGGGCAGACCTTTCAGGCTACCTCTCCTTAAAAGTTTCGGGGGACTTCTCTAAACGACATCAAATTTAGCGAAGCTAAATTACCGAGTGAAGAGAATGTCCCCCGAAACTCTCCCTACTTCACTATTTCAAAAATCTGTATCCGCTGGTTATTCGTATCGGCAATATAAATGCAGTCATTTTCATCAATATAGATACCATTAGGGAAATTAAATTCACCATCTTTTTTCCCTTTCTTACCATAAGAATAAAGGGGAAATCCACGCTGGTCAAAAACTTGTAATGTACATAAAACTGTATCCAAAACATAAATATTTAACTGACTATCTACAGCAATCCCACTCGGACGAGCAAAAAGTAACTCATCACCAAATTTTTTCATCAGTTGCATCCCCGTAGCACCAAAAATTTTGACCTGGCAACTTAAAGGTTCAACCACATACACTTTACCTTCTCTGTCCACTGTAATACTTTGTGGACGATTGAGATCACTAAAATCGAAAAGACAATTTCCTTCATAGTCAAAAACTTTTACTTTAGAATTACCAAGGTCAGTAACATAAAGCCATTTTCGGCGTGGGTTAATTGTAATTCCGCGCGGTCGAGTAAGTTCACCTTTACCAAAACGAAATAAAAATTTACCTTGCAGGTCATAAACCTTAACACAATTTTCTTCAGCATCAACAATATAAATTTTTTCCGAATCAGTAGTAAGGTCTACCGGACGAGTAAATCGCGCTTTATTAAAACGTAAAATTTCACCCTTATAAAAATCGTAAACTAACACCTTGTAGCGTCTTCCTCCTGCCGGGTTAACTAAAAACATTTTCTTTTCTTTCCCTAAAACGATAAGATTCAAGAGTTGGAAATATCTTCTCCGGGAATTAAAATTGATTGTTTTTAGATGTTTAATTTTTTCACTTCCTTCAGCGGGTAAGGCAAAAAGAGGAAAGAGGTCTAATCCTTGAACAAAAATAAGTATAAACTCAAAGAGAAAAAGAAAAAATAAATTTAGTTTATCATTTTTCTCGTAGGTATACATATTCGGTCAGACTGATTAGACCGTCTCGATAAATTGAGGGACTAAAAGAGAGAATTTTTTCTTTTGCTTTAGAAAGAAAAAAATTTGTTTTTTCCTGAATATAATTTAAAATTTCGTATTTAATTAAAAGTTTCCGTAAAGAAAGCGGACTTTGTGTCAAACTATAAGGCAGATTTTGAGTTTGACCAATTACTTCCCGTAAACGAATTAAAGGTAAAGTGAAAGTGCCCTCTTTCAAATCAATCCCAATGGATTTACCCGTTTTTTCTTTTTTCCCAAAAAGGTCTAAATAATCATCAACAATCTGGTAAGCAAGACCAAAATTTAGTCCGTAATCTCGCAAAAATGATGTTTCCTTTCCCTCGTTTGAATTGATTGTTTTCTTACTTAAGAGTGCACCTGCCTCACAACAAATAGACATCAGAGTTGCAGTTTTATTTCTGATAATCATAAAATATTCTTTCTCACTGGGTGGAGTAGAGGAAATAATCAGCCTCTCCCGTTTACGGGTTTCTTCAATTTCACCAAGACAAATCTTTTTCACTGCTTCTGACATTATCTTCACAATTTCAGGCACACCAATCCGGGAAAGTAAATTGAATGCCTGAGCATATAAAATATCACCAGCGAGAATCGCTATCCGATTACCGTATTTCTGGTGGAGAGTTAACTGATTATGTCGCTCAGTAGCATTATCAATAATATCATCATGAATCAGACTGGCAGTATGAATAAGTTCTACCGCTACCGCTAAAGAGATAATTTTCGGAGACCCCGCTGAGGCGGTGGTTTGTAAATTATTCAACTTAGGTGAGTTTGAATTTGAACTAATTTTTACCGAAAGGAGAACTAAAGCGGGACGGATTCTCTTGCCCTTTTTCTTTGCTTGAAAAAGATGCATATTTATTTTTTTCAAGAGATTGTTCGTTTGGGGAAAACTTTCTCTTAATTTAGTTTCTACTTTTGCTAAATCTTTTTTTATTGGTGCATAAATTTTATTTAAATCCATAATAAATACCAATCACCCCACCAATTAAAGGATAATATTTTACTTTCCTAAATCCGGCATGGGAAAGAATCATTCTTAATTCCTCCGGTGGAAAAAAATTCATAATTGTCTCTTTCAAATAATGAAAATATTTAACTTTTTCTCCACCAAATAAAATCCTACCAATTAGAGGAACAATTTTTTCTAAATAAAGATAATAAATTTTTCGGGAAAAAGCAAATTCTGGATGACCAAATTCAAGAATGACAATTTTACCTTCTGGTTTGATTATCCGATAAATTTCTTCTAAGATTATTTTTATATTCTTTTGCAAATGACGAAAAACAAAACTGCTCACTACCGAATTAAAACTTTCTGTCTGAAAAGGTATTTTTTGCGCATTAGCAGCAATAAATTCAACTGCTGAATGCTCATTATTCTTTTTCCGCTGTGCATTTTTTAACATCTCCCAAGAAAAATCTATCCCGATAATTTTCTTGAGGTGATTACCTCTGAGGTGATTACCTCTTGCCTTATTTATTCCGAAGGCTAACTCACCAGTACCAGTGCCTAAATCTAAAATAACTTCTTCTTGGTGAATGAAGTGGTTAATTTTCTTCCTCCAGAAACGGTCAAGAAAAAAACTTGCTATCTCACAAAAAAAATCGTATCTTTTCGCTAAATCGTCAAATAAAATCTTGACATAATCCATCTGTTTCCCTAAATTTTTAATTTTGACCCATTCGGCTTTGCTCAGGGTCAATCCTGAGCTTGCCGAAGGATTGAATTTTATTCAATGATATCCCCAACTACCGGTTCAACACGAACACCAATTTTTGTTAAATAGGCAATACCTCTTTCAAGATTTTCCGTTTTCCCGGAAAGTTCAAGCACAACTTCACCAATTTTCTCGGTAACATTTGCTCTTCGGATATTCGGAACAAGGTCAAACTTTTTTGCCGTTTGATAAATTATCGGCTTTTTAATCAGTTTTTGTGGAAAAATTAAATGGACCATTTTTTTTGCCATCGTTTTTTCTCCCCTCCCTCAGAGAACATGGATGACTACAGATAAACGACCAGATTGCTACAGATTCTTATCCGCAATAACCCGTGTCCAATTATCAGCGGTCATCTGGATTTTTATCTGCGGGCATCCGTGTCATATTTTTTCTGCGATCATCTGCTCTTGAAATGACCTTAAATTTGGTTTAATTTTTATCACTTCACCAATTTTACCACTTAACGCTTCCTGTGTTTTTAAGCCATTACCAGTAATCGAAATTACTAAAGATTCGTTTTTCTTAATTTTACCCTGTTCAATAAGTTTCTTGGCTACGGCTACGGTCACCCCACCAGCAGTTTCGGTAAATATGCCTTCAGTTTGGGCAAGCAATTTTATCGCTTCAATTATTTCTTCATCAGTTGCCTCTTCTGCCCAACCACCACTTTCTTTCACTGTTTTCACTGCATAATATCCATCTGCCGGATTACCAATGGCTAAACTTTTAGCAATTGTTTTCGGACGTACCGGACGAATAATTTCACTTTTCTCTTTTACCGCAGTAACTACCGGTGCAGAGCCGTGTGCCTGTGCAGCATAAATTGAGGTGATTACCTCTTTTGTCTTCATTTCGGGAATGAAACCTAATTGATAGAATTCTTTTATCGCTTTCCAAATTTTGGAAATTAATGAGCCACCCGCAACCGGGACGACAATATTTTCTGGTGCACGCCAACCTAATTGTTCCATTATCTCAAAAGCATAGGTCTTTGACCCTTCCGCATAATAAGGACGAATATTAATATTCACAAATGCCCAATGATATTTTGTGGCAATCTCGGCACAGAGACGGTTTACCTCATCGTAATTACCTTCCACGGCAACCACGGTTGGACGATAAATCAGCGAACCAATAATTTTACTTATTTCTAAATCCGCAGGGATAAAAATTACACTTTTCAATCCAGCAAGTGCTGCCTGCGCCGAAACGGAATTAGCTAAATTACCGGTAGAGGCACAAGCTACTGTATCAAAACCAAACTCTTTCGCTTTAGATAAAGCGACTGCTACCACCCGGTCTTTGAAAGAAAGTGTCGGATGACAAACTGAGTCATCTTTAATATAAAGTTCTTTTATTCCCCAAAGTTTGGCTAAATTTTTTGCTTTGATTAAAGGAGTGTAACCCGAATGTAATCCGTCAGTTGGTGGGTTATCCAAAGGTAAAAGTTCGCTATAACGCCAGATATTTTTCTCGCGGGAAGAAATTTTTTCGCAAGTTAAAACTTTTTTTATTTTTGTATAGTCATATTCTACCTCTAATGGACCAAAACAATACTCACAAACATAAAAGATATCTTTCGGATATTTCCGTCCACATTCACGACATTTTAAACCAATTACATACATTCTTTTAAATCCCGATTACAGTGATTGCAAGTCTTTAATCTCCGTAATCTCGATTTTCTAATTCAATCACCGTAATCTCTTTAAGGAATAATAACTTTTTTTAATTGTTTTTTCAAGGTCAACTTGTTTATGTGCTGTAGAAAGAAAATTTGCTTCAAACTGGCTCGGTGGAAGATAAATACCCTCGTTCAGCATCAGATGAAAATATTGCGCATATTTTTTTGTATCGGAGGTTTTCGCGGTTTGATAGTCATAAACTTCTCTCTCAGTGAAAAAGAGGGTAAACATCGAACTAACTGAATTGATTCTAATTTTCATTCCTAACTTTTCGGCATTTTTTTTCATCTCTGAAACAAGGTATTCCGTATTTTCGGCAAGAAGTTCGTAAGGTTTCCCTCGGGAAAGGATCTCCAAGGTCTTCAGTCCGGCACTTACCGCAACTGGATTACCGGAAAGTGTACCCGCTTGATAAACTCCACCCACCGGTGAAACCATTTGCATAATTTCTTTTTTCCCACCATAAGCACCTACTGGGCAACCACCACCAATAATTTTACCTAAACAGGTTAGGTCGGCTTTTATTCCGTAGTATTCCTGTGCTCCACCGTAAGCGAGACGAAAACCAGTAATTACTTCATCAAAAATTAAAATAATCTCATGCTTATCACAAAGTTGCCTCAAAACTTGAAGAAAATCTCCCTTTGGTAAGACAACACCCATATTCCCGACAACCGGTTCAACAATTATTGCCGCAATTTGTTGAGCAAATTTTTTTACCGTCTTTTTCACTTGCACAAGATTATTGTAAGATAAAACTATCGTCTCCTCTACAAAATTTTTTGGTACTCCTAAACTGTCAGGAATACCTAAAGTGGTCGCACCACTACCAGCAGAAACTAATAAATAATCACTATGTCCATGATAACAACCAGCGAATTTAATAATTTTATTCCTTTTCGTGTAGCCCCTTGCTAAACGAATTGCCGACATCACCGCTTCCGTGCCGGAATTAACTAAACGCACTAGTTCAATTGAAGGAAATGCCTGACAAATTTTCTTCGCTAATTCAGTCTCTAAAACTGTCGGCGCACCAAAACTTGTCCCACAAGATAAAATTTTCTTCACTACCTGGATAACCTCGGGATGCGTATGCCCAAGAATTAAAGGTCCCCAAGAAAGACAATAATCAATATATTCTTTACCTTGAGCATCATAAATTTTTGACCCCTTACCGCGCAGAATAAAACGCGGTGTCCCGCCTACTGATTTGAATGCTCTTACTGGACTATTCACTCCACCAGCAAGATATTTTTTTGCCTCTCCCCAATATTTCTTTGACTTATCCATTACACTTTACACCTTACACATTCTCTGCCTTTTCGGTTGATATACACAGAAAGGTTCCTCAGCGAGGTAATCACCGGTCAACGCATAAGCACGGGCACGACAACCACCACATATTTTCCGATATTCACAAATACCACAACGACCGTGATAACTATCCCAATCACGCATTTCTTTAAACACTTTTGAATTATACCAAATTTTTGAGAATGGTTCCTTACGAATATCGCCACATTCTATCTCTAAAAAGCCACAAATTTGTACTTTACCGGTATGGGAAACGAAAGCAAAATATTGTCCACCCATACAGCCTTTGGTGAAACTGTGCAAATGGTTAGATGGTGAAATCTGTGTAATCTGGTCTTTAATCTGTGTAATCAGTTTTTTATGTTGACGAACAATGCGGTAATAATGTGGTGCACAGGTCGGTTTGAATTGGAACTTTATACCTTTTTCAGCAAGTTCTTTTTCCTTTTCATATACCCAGGTGAGTGTTTTTTCGTATTCTTCTGGTGAAAGTTCCCATTCGGCTAACTCTTTACCTCTACCCGTAGGGACAAGTAAAAACGGATGAAAAGCAACCGCACCTTTTTCTCTCGATAAGGTAAGAATTTGTGACAACTCTTTAAGATTATGTTTAGTTACCGTTGTATTCACTTGGAATTCTAATCCAACTTTTTTTGCGATATCCATTGCTTTTAAAACTGCCTCGTGAGAACCTTTTACTCCGCGGAAACTATCATGTGTCACCGTAGTCGCTCCGTCAAGACTTAAACTTATTCGTTTTATTCCTGAGGCAAGAATTTTTTTTGCCGTCTCTTCATTAACTAAAATTCCACACGGTGCCATTACCATGGTTAAACCAAGGAGGTAATCACCTCCTTTTTTTGCTCCGTAAGATGCAATTTTAAAAATATCTTCCCGCAGCATCGGTTCACCACCGGTAAGAATAATAATTGGCTTAGAAAAAGAAACCACATCATCCAGAAATTTGAAACATTCCTCTGTGGTCAACTCATTCGGGTCACGACCATATCGTGCGGCGGCACGACAATGAAGACAATTAAGCATACAACTACGCGTCACTTCCCAGGCAATCAATCTCGGTAAAAACTGGGATGTGGGATGTGGGATGTGGGATGTGGTTTTCATATTTATTTCTTTAAGGAAATATACCTAAGTAAACCTCCTAATAGGCGACCTTCTTTTTCTATTCCTGTTTTTAATTCTCTATGTTTTTCCTCATCTATGAATCCTAATTTCCAACTCAACAAAAGGAGACTTTCAACTTCATTTAAGGAGCCTAATGCCAATTCAACAAAATGCCTCCGTTCCTTTGCCGAAGAACGTCCAAAACCTTCGGCAATGTTGCTTGAAACTGAAATAATCGCTCTTCTAATTTGTGAAGTGATTCCGAACATTTCTTCCTGAGGAAATTTTTTTGTCTCACAATAAATTTGCCTTGCCAATTCTATAGCCCATTGCCAAGCTTCTAAAGTTTCGTAACTCTTTGCCACTTCTCATTCCTCCTTCCCACTTACCACTCCCCACATCCTACCTTCCACTCCCCAGTTTCTTGGCTACATCCTTAGCAAAATAGGTTAGAATTATATCTGCACCGGCACGTTTAATTGCAGTCAAAACTTCAAAAACTATTTTTTCTTCTTCAAGCCAACCTTTCTCACTGGCTGCTTTAATCATACTGAATTCACCACTGACATTATAAGCAGCAACCGGATGATGAAATTTATCTTTCACTAAACGAATAATATCTAAATAAGCCAGCGCTGGTTTCACCATTACAATATCCGCACCTTCTTCAATATCAAGTTGAACCTCGCGCAATGCCTCTTCCCAATTTGAGGGATCCATTTGATAACTTCGCCGATCACCAAATTTCGGCGGTGATTCGGCTGCTTCACGGAAAGGTCCATAGAATGCGGAAGCATATTTTGCCGAATAAGCCATTATCGGCACATTAGAAAAATTATTTTCATCTAAGGCTTGACGGATTGTTTTCACCTGCCCATCCATCATCCCACTGGGAGCAATGATATCTGCACCGGCTTCTGCTTGACTTACTGCGGTCTTTGCTAAGATTTCTAAAGTTGCACCATTATCTATCTCAAACTGTTTAAAGTTTACCGTGTTCCGTTTACCGTGGTTCACGGTTAACGGTTTACGGTTAACGATTACACCACAGTGTCCGTGGTTAGTATATTCACATAAGCAAAGGTCAGTAATCATAACCATTTCTGGCACTTTATCTTTAACTGCCTTCACTGCCTGTTGGATAATACCATTTTTCGCATATGCACCGGAACCTTTCTCATCTTTTTTCTCGGGAATACCAAAAAGGATTACCCCTGGTATACCCAATTCTTTTGTCTCTTTAATTTCTTTAACTAAATTATCAATTGACCATTGAAAATTGCCCGGCATAGAACTGATTGCTCTTTTTACGTTTTTACCTTCACGCACAAAATAAGGCATTACTAAATTATCTACTGACAGTTGCGTTTCACGAATTAACCTTCTTAAATTTTCATTTTTACGCATTCTTCTTGGACGATACTGGGGAAAAGACATTGCTGACCTCCTTATACACTGATTACCGCTGATTAACAACCGGATTGCCACAGATGACACGAAGTGTCATTCTGAGTGAAGCGAAGAATCTCGAGACCCTTCATTTCATTCAGGGCGACGTCTATGGTCATCTGCGTTTCTTAAGATTGCTTTTACCAATCCGTCAGTAGTATGCTCTTTTGCTTGAATTTTTATTTTTAAACCTAATTCTTTCGCAGTTTCCGTGGTTACCGGTCCAATACTGACAAATTTTATTTTTGGATGAAGATACTCCTTCGGTATAAGAGAAAAAAAATTTTTTACGGTTGAAGAACTGGTAAAAATCACAAAATCAATTTCACCAGTTCTTAACATTTTTTTTATTCGAAAGGGAACTTTCCTTTCCCTAATTGTCCGATAAGCAACTACTCGGGTAACTTGAGCACCAAATTTTTTTAATTTTTGAGGTAACCATTCCGGAGCAATATCCGCACGTGGAAGAAGTATTTTTGTTCCTCTCATTTCTAAATTTTTAGATTTAAAATTTTTGACCAGTTCTCTGCTGGTATATTTTTTTGGTTCAAAGGCAACTTCTAAATGGTATTTTTTAATTTTTTTCCTGGTTGCTGGACCAATTGCTCCAATTTTTATTTTTCTTAGTATCTCCCAAGGTCTCTTTTTTTTACGGTAGCGTTGGAAAAAAAAATCTACTGCATTCTGGCTGGTAAAAATTATCCATTGGTAATTTTCAATTTCACCAATCGCTTCATCTAAGTGACGGTAACTTTTAGGTGGCACAATCCTGATTGTTGGCAAATTAAAAACTTCTGCACCAAATTTTTCTAATTTTTCTTTTATTTTACTTGCTTGTTCCAAGGCACAGGTAAGTAAAATTTTTTCCCCAGCAAGTACTCTTTTTTGTCGAGTAAACATTTTAATAATCCCCTTCCTTATCCCTCCCCACCTATGGGGGAGGAAAGGATGAGGGCTTCATCTTCAAGAATTCGGAAAAGTTTCTTAAAATCAGTAATGGTTAAATTTTCTGCCCGTAAATTCAAAGACCAATCTAATTGTGAAAAAATTTTTTGTAATTTCATTTTTGAATAGTTCAAACCTTGCGCAAGATTATTAAGTAAAATTTTACGTCTTTGTCCAAAGGCAAGATGAAGAAGACGAAAAAAATTTTTTTCCTCCTCGGGTTTAATCAGCGGAAGAGGTAGACGTTCTAAACAAACTATCGCTGATTCAACTTTCGGTTGGGGACGAAAAACTTTTGCTGAAATGAAACTTATAATTTTTATCCGGCTATAAACTTGTGCAGCAATCGTAAGAATACCGTAATCTTTACTACCCGGAAAAGCAACTAGACGCTGGGCAACTTCACGCTGAAGAAGAAATACTGCTACTTGCCAATTTTGATAACCAAATATCTTCTCAAGAATTGCACCGCTGATATAATAAGGGATATTGGCAACTATTTTCAGTTCTCTGTTGTAATTTAAAGAAGTAAGGTCAAACTTTAAAAAATCAGCATTAATTATCTCTAATCGTTTAAGTTCTAAATATGAAGCAAATTTTTCTTTTAGCCCATTAACCAGTTTACGGTCAATTTCTATAGCAATAACCTTGGCTACTTTAGGAAGAATTTCTTCCGTGAGAATACCTTTCCCCGGACCAATTTCTAAGACAATACCTTCGGATTTTAAATTTGCTACCTGAACAATTTTACGGGCGATATTTTTATCAATAAGAAAATGCTGCCCCCAGAATTTACCCATTTATAAACTTTGACCATAGATACAAACTTGATTCTTACCATTACTTTTTGCTTTATATAAACTTTTATCCGCTGTTTCTACTAACTCTTTTGCTTCACGGCCGTCGTAAGGATAAGTGGAAATACCGGCACTGATAGTTAATTTTCTCACCGGTTCTTGCCCAAGGAAAGGATAATTTTCAATTTCTTTTCTTAAGTCTTCAAGTATTTTTTTTGCTCCTTCCCGATTGGTTACGGGTAAAATTATGGCAAATTCTTCACCACCGTAACGGACAACGATATCCGTTTTTCTTAGACGATTGATTAAAATTTGGGCAATTTGTTTCAAAGCCGAATCACCGGCTAAATGTCCATTGGTATCATTGTAGCGTTTGAAATTATCAATATCAACTATCGCTAAGGATAAAGGTTGACGATAACGACTGGCTAAACGCATCTCTTCCCGTAATTTAGGATAAAAATAACGATAATTATAGACAGCAGTCAATTCATCGTGAAGAGTTAATTCTTGGATTTTTTCATAAAACTGTGCATTTTCTAAAGCAATTCCAGCTTGGCTGACAATTATGGAGAAACGGTTAACTTCTTCCGCACTGAATTTTTTCTTCTTTTGATAGTTACCAGCAATAACTAAACCTAAAATTTTACCATGAGCATAAAGTGTCTGTAAGAACATCTGTTCAAGTTTTAATAATTTAAGCAAGCTCGCTGAACAACGCCTATCTTTACTTGCTTCCTCAACTACCAGTGGAAGACGACTTTTGAGACTTTGCGAAATAATTTCTTCTTCCTCAAGGAAACCAATGGAGAAACGGTCGATACCTCTTAGACTGATTACTCCTGGAGTAGCAACACAACGTAAGAGTCCAGTGGTTTCACTTCCTTCTAAAGTATAAATGTAGGCATTATTCAGACTTAATCCTTTAGTTAAACTCTCTAAAATAAGGGTAAGCAGTTTATTTAAGTCAAAAGTGGTAAGTAAAGATTGGGTAATCTGTGCCTGATTATTTGCTTGTTTTTTTAATAAATCAATCTCCTTACTCTTTTTCTCTAACTTAAAGAATAAATAGATTACTGAAATAAGTAAAATAAGAATTAAAATTGGATACATATGACCACAGATTTCGCTGAAAAATCCGCGGATTCCGCGGAAAAATTCTGTGTAATCAGCGGTTCTGGTTTTAGCCGATAATTTTTTTGATTTTTTCTTTTAAGACTGCCAAATCTATCGGTTTAACAATATAATCGGAGACATTGGCTACCCAAACTGAAAAATCGGTCCGGAAACTGTCATAAGCAGTAGCCATAATGATTGGTAAATCCGGATATTTTTTTCTTATTTTTTCCAATAATTCAAGCCCGGAAAGGTCAGGAAGTTTAACATCCAGAATTAATAAATCAACTTTATTAGTAGAAAGTTTGATAAAACAATCCCGTGCTTCAGCACTGGTTAATACATTATATCCAGATTCGCTTAATTCATCTTTAAATATTTCCCTTAATGCTTCCTCATCTTCAACAATCAAAATTGTCTTCATTATTACCACTGATTACACAGATTAAAAGGCAGATTTCACAGATTAAATCTCCAAGAAAAATAATCTGCGTAATTATTTTAGTAGAGTTTTAATTTTTTCAGTTAATTCTTCTATTTCGAAAGGTTTAGTTAGATAAATTTCACCACCAGATTCAATACCTAAGAGTTTATCGGTAACTTGGTCGCGCGCGGTAAGAAAAATAACTGGTATATTTTTCATCGTTTCATCTTTTTTTAGTCTTTTGCATACTTCTAAACCATTTAACTGTGGCAACATAATATCGAGAATAACTAAGTCCGGTGACTCTACATATGCTTTTCTTAAACCTTCTAAACCATTATTAGCGGTTACCACAAGATACCCTCTCTCTACCAAAATTTCAGCAAGAACTTCGCTTAAACTATGGTCATCTTCGATAAGTAAAATTTTTTTCTTTATTTTTTCCCCTTTCTTCATTTTGGGACTTTCTGCTTTTCTTTCCACAAATAATTTTTTTAGTTCATTTATCTCATTTGCTTCTTTCCATTCACCCAACCGATTAAGCCAAATTTTATCTTCTTCCCGTAGACGTCCCTCAAAAATGAGATTTCTTATTTTTTCAAAATCGTAAGGCCCCTCTTCAACACCATAAGTATACCAGACATAATATTCTTCCTTCAGTTCTTCAGGATCGAGCTTGCCAAAGTCTTTTTCTTCCATTTTATTTCTCCCTGTTGCACATATCTCCAAGAAAAGCTTTAACTATCTGTTCCAGATGGTCAACTTCACGAATGATAATCTGAGTATATTTACGGTTTGGGTCAAGAGAAGAAATTTTCTGTTCAATCCGCTGTGCACCGGCACGGATACTTGCTAGCCGATTACATATTTCGTGGGCGAAAGTTGCCACCTTTTCTCCTAAATCCTTCAAATTTTCGTTATTGCACATTTTTTCTTCTTTCACCCCGCCTTACTTCGTTAATTACCCGCAATACTTCATGAAAATCAAAAGGTTTATAAAGACAAGTGTAAGCATTGATTCTCAATGCTTCTTTTACTAATTCTCCAACCTGGTAACCGGTAATCATTATTACCGGCAAATGGGGTTCAATTTTTCTAATTTTCCGTAATGTCTCTACACCATTAATTAACGGCATCTTTATATCCACCAGGGCAATATTATACCCATTCTCTTCAACTTTCTTTATCGCTTCTTGACCATTTTTAGCAAGGGAAACTTTATAACCACGCTGCTCAAAAATATCTTTAATTACCTCTATTTCTTCTAACCGGTCATCAACCAATAAAATTACTACATTTTTCAGTGCTTTTTCAATATACTCAAGGATATGTCTCAAATCAAAGGGCTTACAGACAATCGCAAAAGCACCTTCACGAATTGCTTCTTCTATTAATTGTTCAGACGTGTAAGCAGTCATCATAATTACATCGGTCCGGGGACTTATTTTTTTTATCTCTTTAAAAGTTTCTACACCATTTATCCCCGGCATAAAAATATCAAGCAAAACTAACTGAAAATCTTCTTTTCTCGCACTTGCCTCTTTAACCTTTTGGATTGCCCGGGAACCATCCTCCACAAGACTCACTTCATATCCTTCTTCACTAAGAATATCCCCCAGGGTTTGCCGCATACCTTCTTGGTCATCAACAACTAAAATTTTTGTTTTTCTCACTAATTTCCTCCTTTCAAGGTGAACCTTGGAAAAATGCTGATTGCCACAGATAAACGGCCAGATTACTACAGATTTTATTATCCGTGGTCATCCGGACCTTTATCTGCAGAAATCTGGGTCACGGGTAACTTAATCGTAAAAGTGGTACCTTTATTTATTTCACTTTCAACTCTAATCTCGCCCTGATGGGCAGTAATGATACTTTTACATACCGCTAAACCTAATCCTGTCCCTTTAGATTTAGTCGTAAAAAGTGGGTCAAAAATTTTTTCTAAATTTTCTTTCGCTATTCCGCAACCATTATCCTGGAAAATTATTTCTACCCCATAGAATTTCTTTACGGGGTCATCTTTAACTCTTGCAGAAATAAATAATTCTCCACCTTCTCGCTCAGAGAGTGCATCATAAGCATTAGAAATAAGATTACTAAAAACCTGCCGTAGACGGTCAGCATCAGCAGAAATTTGTGGTAAACCAGGCAAGAAATCTTTACATAAAATAACTCTTTCTGGCTTTTCTACTAATTCCAAAGTTTTTTCTAAAATTTGGGTTACATTAACTGGTTCTAAAGATATTTTTGGCACGCGAGCAAATTCTAACAAATCGTTAATTATTCTTACCGAAATTGCCACTTCTCTCTCAATGAAACCAAAATGTTTATTTACTTTCTCTGCTTCTGGGTAAGTTTTACAGATATTCCTTAGATAATAAGTGGCACTTTTAATCACTGCTAACGGATTCCGCAACTCGTGAGCTATACCGGAGGCTAATTGTCCAATCGCCGCTAATTTTTCCTGGTGAAGTAATTTCTCGGTTTGTTCCTTAACCTTTTTTTCTAAATTACAACTGTAATCTTCTATTTTTTCATAAAGCCGGGCATTAACTATGGCTAATGCTGACTGTCCAGCAAAAAGGGAAAGTAACTTTTTTTCTTCTTCACTAAAGGTATGTTTCCGTCGAGTATAGACATTTAACACACCAATAACTTTCAACTCCATTGCTGGGGTGCTTTCTTTTTCCACCAAAGGGACCGAAAGCAAAGAATGAAGTTTTTCTCTCCGGGCTAACTCCGGATGAATATAACGCGACTCTTTTTGCACATCTTCAATGGTAATTACTTTCTTTTCCAGAACCGCTAAACCAGCGATACTTTCTTTCAATTTGAGGATTCTTTTTTTCTCAATATACTCCTTACTATGTCCAACCGAGGCGACTAAAATTAAATTTTCACCAGTTTGATCAAGTAAACGCAAAGAACAAACATCTACTTTCAGGATTTTTACTGCCTGTCTTACTACTAAATCAAGCACTTTTTCTAAATCAAGAGTTGAACTAATCGTTTGACTTAAGCGTAAGAGAGTGAGTAAAGAATTTACATAATTTTTAATTTGTTGTTCAGAAACACTAATTCGTTCCACTAATTCCCACAGTAGTCTTGCCGTATTTCCACCCATCAATTCTACATTTTGCGGTTTGATTATATTTATTTCCTGGCTTACTCGTGGATTTCCAGTCACATCAATAATAATTGATAAATTTTTATTTTTCATAAATTCACGGTAATCGGAAGAGGTAGGAATACCCCGCTCTTTAGCCAATTTTATTCCTGGCGCTTCTTCATTTATATCTACTACTCCAATTATTTCTATCGGGCGTGGTCTACCAATTCGGCGGCTTGGGAATAAAATTTCAAACAGCGCTTTCCCTCCTTCACCGGCACCAACAATAAGAAGACCGAATTTTTTTCTTGCTTTCATTTTGGAGGTGATTACCCTTCAGAGTGAACCATCAGGGCGAAGCCTCTTTATCCTTTCCAGTTAAAAACTAAAACTGCAAAAAATACTACTACCCAACCAAAAAGAAAAAGAATAAATAAGTCAAACCAGACAGGAAAAATTTGTCCACCAAGGAGGTGATTACCTCCTAAAACATTACGCAAAGCGTCAACACCATAAGTAAGCGGGTTTAGATATACTAAATATCTTAACCAACCTGGTAAATTGCCACTAATCGGGAAAATTGCACCACTTAAGAAAAACATTGGCATCACCACAAAATTGGCTACAATACCAAATGCTTCAAATGAAGGTATACTCACCGCAATAAGTACACCTAAAGCAGTACCGGTAAAAGCAATCAAAAACATTACCGAAGTTACAGGAATAAGTTTATCAATCATCAACCTCACACCGATAAATGGGGCAAGCAAAAAGACAAAAAATCCTTCAATCAAAGCAACCGTCGTTCCGCTTAAAGTTCTCCCTAAAGCGATTGAGGTGCGTGAAATTGGTGCAACTAAGATTTCTTTCAAGAAACCAAATTCGCGGTCCCAGATAATACTTATTCCTGCATAAAGCGAAGCAAAGATTAAGTTTTGAGCAATAATCCCAGGGAAAAGAAAATGTAGGTAATCTTCCCCCGGAGTCATTCTTTGCATCCGGAAAAGGTTATTTACGCCGGTACCAAAAATAATCAGCCAGAGTGCTGGGCGAAAAAGTGAAAGAATAACTCTTACCCGGTCACGAAAATAACGAATCAGGTCACGTAACCAAAGAATATAAATTGCCCTTAGATTCATTTCTCAACTATCTCTTTAAATGACTACGCATAATCCTTCTAAACCAATCACCCTTTTTTACTTTCTCTTCTCTAATTTCTCTACCGGTAAGTTTTAAGAAAATATCGTCAAGGGTTGGTCTTTTTAAATTTACACTTTTTACTGGTACCGACAAAATTTTCAATAATTCCGGGATGAACTCTTCACCGTTTTTTACTGAGAAAAATATTCCACCATTGTTAAAATTGACCGAAACTTTGTATTTTTCTTCAATTTCAATTTTTGCTTTTTTGTCGTTAACTGTTTTCAAAAAAATTGTATCTTCCGGTAAAAGTTTTTTTAAACCTAAGGGTGTATCTAAAGCAATTATCCGCCCAAAATCAATTACCGCAATACGGTCACAATTTTCCGCTTCCTCAAGATAATGGGTGGTTAAGAAAATAGTAATTCTTTCTTTTTTTCTTAACTGATGAATATAATCCCAGACATGCCGACGAGTTTGTGGATCCAAACCGAGCGTCGGTTCGTCAAGAAATAAGACCTTCGGATAATGTAAAAATCCCCGAGCAATTTCTAACCGTCTTTTCATCCCACCAGAAAACTTGCGCACAATTTCGTTTTTCCATTCGGATAATCCAACCAAACTTAATACTTCCTGAGCACGCTCGCTAATCAGTTCTTTCCTTATCCCATAAATTAAAGAGTGAAATTTAAGATTTTCCCAAGCGGTCAACCGTTCATCAAGACTGGGATCTTGAAAAATTATTCCAATTGATTGTCTTACTTTTTGTTCTTGAGAGACAATATTGTAGCCGTTAATATAGGCTTCACCACTTGTCGGCTTAAGCAAAGTGCAAAGCATATTGATGGTGGTCGTTTTCCCGGCACCATTTGGACCAAGAAAACCAAAAATTTCCCCTTCTTCAACTTGAAAGGAAATATTGTCTACCGCGGTGAACCCCGCCCCTTTGTCCAGAAAAGTTTTGTTCTTGCCAAATAACCCCTGTAAAGTTCGCCAGTATTTCGAACAAAGGGGCGGGGTAAATTTTTTAGTTAAATTTTTTGTTTCAATAATTTTCATATAAAACCGATTCAAACGGATTAATACGGATTCAAACAGATTTTTTTCTATCCGTTTGCATCCGTAAATATCTGTCTGCATCCGCCCTATTTAAGGAAAGGTAAAATGTTCACTAAATATCCGTGAATTTTTTCTATACCTAAACCAAAAACTAAAGAAACTACCGCCATCAGTTTCAAGAGTATATTTAAAGAAGGACCGGAGGTATCTTTGAAAGGGTCACCGATTGTATCACCAATTACTGAGGCTTTATGCACATCTGAACCTTTACCACCATAACGTCCCTCTTCAATATATTTTTTAGAATTATCCCACGCACCACCAGCATTAGCAAAAAATATCGCTAATGGCACCCCGGTAATTAGCGAACCAACTAAAAAACCACCTAAACTTTCCTTCCCAAGAGATACACCTAAAACTATCGGAAGAATTACGGCTAAACTACCCGGGAGTAACATTTCTTTTAATGCGCCACGCGTAGTAATGTCTACACATTTTGCCGAATCAGGCATCACTTTACCTTCCATTAGCCCCACTATTTCACGAAATTGGCGGCGCACCTCACTAACTACTTTAAATGCCGCTCTTCCCACCGCTTGCATGGTTAACGCCGAAAAGACAAACGGTACAATACCTCCAATAAAAAGTCCAGCGACTACTTTCGGGTCAAGAGCATCAATCTTCGTCAATCCAACCACTTGCGAATAGGCAACAAACAAAGCCAAAGCAGTCAGTGCCGCTGAACCAATGGCAAAACCTTTCCCAATCGCTGCTGTAGTGTTCCCCACCGCATCTAAAGTTTCGGCACGTCTTCTCACTTCTGGACCAAGTTTCGCCATCTCGGCGATACCAGCAGCATTGTCGGCAATCGGACCATAAGCATCCACAGCAACCGTCATTCCGGTTAAAGCAAGCATACCTACTGCCGAAAGTCCGACCCCAAAAATACCCGCAAAATGGTAAGCAACAATTGTGGCAATGCCAATACCCACTAAAGGAATCACGGTAGATTTCATCGCTACTGCTACACCTTGAATTATACAGGTTGCTGGACCGGTCTGAGTAGCTTCCGCAATTATCCGTACCGATTTACCCGAAGTATAATATTGAGCAACGAAACCAATAATTAACCCAGAAATTAAACCCGATAAGATTGCCCAAAAAGCGTTAACATTTTTGTACCAAACCCAACTAAGCAATAACGCGCCTAAAGCAAAAAGTAACGCACTTGCCGTCATCCCTCTATTTAAGGCAACCTGCGGATTTTTCCCTTCTGCAGTACGGACAAAAAATATGCCCACAATTGAAGAGATTATTCCCCAAGCACAAACAAGCAAAGTAAGCATTACTCCCGGTAAATCAATCAAAGGATTAGGTGCTGCCGCAATTACAATTGCCGAAAGGATTGCTCCAATATATGATTCAAAGAGGTCCGCACCCATCCCGGCAACATCACCGACATTATCCCCAACATTATCCGCAATCACTGCTGGATTACGTGGATCATCTTCAGGGATACCTGCTTCCACTTTACCAACCAAATCTGCACCCACATCCGCTGCTTTCGTATAAATTCCACCGCCAACCCGGGCAAAAAGTGCTACTGAACTTGCCCCCATAGAAAAACCAACAATTAGTTTTGTCGCTTCCAGAATACTTTCCAGAAGAGGTAAATGTCGCTGTGCATGCAAGATAAAAAGTAAATAAACTAAGGCAAAACCCGCCAGTCCAATTGAAACTACCGAGATACCCATTACTGCGCCACCAGGAAAAGCAACCGAAATCGCTTCATTATACGATTTTGCTGCCGCTTGTGCAGTACGTGTATTCGCCCGAGTAGCAATTTTCATCCCGATAAAACCAGCCGAAAGTGAACAGAAAGCACCACAGACAAAAGCAACCGCAGTCTTTTTTGCTATCGCAAAGAAAAGCAAAATAAACATTACCAGCACAAAAAAAGCAATCGTTTTGTATTCGCGGTTTAAGAAAGCCATCGCTCCTTGATGAATAAAATTAGAAATCATTTGCATTTTTTCATTTCCAGGATTTTTTTTCAGAATCCGGCGTGCTAAATAGGCAACAAAAAGTAATCCGCATAGACCAACTCCTAAAGTAACCACAATTGAACTAATTTCACCAAACCAAGGTAGCATTTCGTTTTAACTCCCTTCTTTAAAAAGTAGAGTCCAAAAAAAATCTTCTGGAGGGCGGTTAAAGTTTAAGTGTGAAAACGAAAATGGATGATTTCGCCATCCTGAATTTGGTAATCCTTACCTTCAATATGGACTAAACCTTTCTCGTGCAGTATTTTTTCTGAACCATATTTTTCTAAATCATTATAGTAAAAAATTTCGGCTTTAATGAAACCGTGTTCCATATCACTATGCACTTTACCCGCCGCTTTTACTGCACTTGTCCCTTGTGGGATTGTCCAGGCACGAATTTCTGTTCCCACAACCGTAAAAAAAGTTACCAGATTAAGCAGACGATATGCTCCCCAGAGCAAATTATCTAAATATTCACCTTTCTCCCCTAATTCCTGACGAAATTTTTCTCTTTCTTCAGGGTTAAGTTCGGCAATTTCTTTTTCCAATTTTAAACATAAAAGAAAAAGTTGACTTTTCTCTTTCCCTCGCACATATTCCTCTAATTCTTTAAAGAAGGAGAAATTATCTAAATTTTCTTCGGCTAAATTAGCCAGATAAATTATTGGTTTTTGGGTAAGAAAATGGTTGAATGAAAAATGTTCTGGAAAAGTAGATAACCGCAAAGGAATACCTTGTTCCAAATTTTTTTTTATCTCCTTTAAAGAAGCGAGGTTCTCCTTTGCCTCTTTATTTCCTACTTTTGCTTTTGGTTCTAATTTTTTTATTGCCCGTTCAACCTGTTCTAAGTCAGCAAGTAAAAGTTCGGTTTGGACAATTTTAATTTCTTCTTTTGGATTAACCTCTTCCAAAACATTTACCACTTTATCATCAGGAAAACTGCGTAAAACCTGGATTAAAGCATCCACTTCCCGAATATAACTGAGAAACTGATTCCCTAAACCTAACCCTTGACTTGCTCCTTTGACTAAACCCGCAATATCCACAAATTTAATTATCGCCGGAGTAATTTTTTCCGGCTGATAAATTTCTTTAAGTTTTTGTAGACGTTTATCCGGTAAAATTGCCACACCAACATTTTCTTCTTTCGTAGTAAACGGAAAATTGCCTACTGGTGCATGCCCACCGGTCAAAACATTAAAAAGTGTCGTTTTCCCAACATTAGGTAAACCAATAATCCCGATTTCCATACTAAAAAATTGATTACGCAGATTAAAATCCAGATTACACAGATTAAAAAGTTCGTCGGAAAAAACCTGTGTAACCATTTTTAAAAATCGGTGTAATCAAGTCTCTTAATCACTGTAATCAGAGTATCACAAGATTATCACGGTGGATTACTTCGTCGTAATCTTTACGTTTAAGAATTTTTTCTATTTCTTGGCTTTTTTTTCCTTTAATTTTTTCAATTTCCTCAGCCGAATAGTAAGTTAACCCACGAGCAATTTCTTTTTCCTCTGGTGAAAAAACACTTACCATCTCTCCTCCTTCAAAATTCCCCTCAACTGAAGTGATCCCAGAAGATAATAAACTTTTCCCTTTTTTTACTAATGCTTCCACTGCTCCCAAGTCAATATATATTTTACCTTTTGCTTTCATCCCGAAAGCAATCCAGCGGTCACGTGCTTTCAATCCTTCTTTATCCGGTAAAAATTTTGTCCCAATTTTTTCACCTTTAATAATCTGAGTAACAACTTTATCTTTCTTTCCATTACCAATAACCATTGTTACTCCGGAACGGATAGCAATTTTTGCCGCTTCTATTTTGGTCAACATCCCTCCGGTACCTCTTACACCAGCAGGATTTTTTCTTGCTAACTCTTCAATTTCCGGAGTAATCTCTTTTACCTCAGGAATAAGTTTTGCATTTTTATTTTTTGTGGGATCATCGGTATATAACCCTTCTATATCAGTCAAAATGATTAGATAATCAGCATCAACTTTTGCGGCAACAATTGCCGAAAGAGTATCATTATCACCAACTTGTATTTCTTCCACCGCAACGGTATCATTTTCGTTAATTATTGGAATAACACCTAAATTAAGTAAAGTAAGTAAAGTATTTCTTGCATTTAAATAACGGTTGCGCTCTTCCAAATCTTCACGAGTTAAAAGTACCTGACCAACAAGGATATTTTTTTTCTCAAATTCTTGTTCATAAACCTGCATTAAACCTACTTGACCGATTGCGGCTGCCGCTTGTTTTTCCCGTAAGTTTGACGGACGAAACGCTCCTTTTCCCACTTTTGAGGTGATTACTTCTTTATTCAGTTTACCTATCCCGGTAACAATCGCACCCGAAGTAACTAAGATTATTTCTTCACCTTTTTTTCTTAACTCGCTCAATTCGGCACAAAGACGAGCAATAAAACTGCAATTCAAATTACCAGTTTCATCAGTTAATAAACTGGTACCAACTTTTACTACTATACGTTTAGGCAAAGTGCGAGTTACCCCGCTGGTAAATGAATTCATAGTCTCCTACTTTTACCGTATCACCGTCAGTAATATTTTGTGCAAGAAGTGCCTTTTCTAAACCAATTTTTTTAAATATATTTTGTAGCCGTGTTACTGCTTCCTTTTGGGAAAAATCAGTCATTGCTACTAACCGTTCTATCTTCTTGCCGGAAATATAAAAAATTTTCCCTTTTTTTCTACTTGAAGAGGTAATTACCTCAAAATCGGGTAAGAAAATATAATCAGCGTGTTTTTCTTCTTTTTTTATCTCTTTGGATAAAGAATTAAGTACTTTCCATATCCCAAGACAAATTTCTTTTGTCCCTTCCCCGGTTAATGCCGAAAGCGGAAAGGTTAAATATTTTTTTCTGCCTATAGTTCGCCGAAGATGGATTGCTTTTTCTTTTGCACCCGGTAAATCAATTTTGTTTAAACCAACAAGCATTGGTTTCTTAAGTAATTCCGGATTATACAGTTCAAGTTCCCGATTTAAAACAAAAAAAATTTCTTTCGCTAACTTTCCTTCGTAACCAAAAATATCAACTAAATGTAAGAGTATTTTTGTCCTTTCAATATGACGCAGGAAATCTCTTCCTAACCCCTTACCAAGATGTGCTTCTTCAATTAAACCGGGTATGTCAACAAAAGTTATCTCCCTATCTTTGAATTTCAAAACACCTAAATTAGGTGTTAATGTAGTAAAAGGATAGTCAGCAATTTTTGGATGAGCACGTGTTACTTTGGATAAAAAAGTTGATTTTCCAGCGTTAGGATAGCCAATAATTCCAACATCAGCAATAAGTTTCAGTTCTAAGTCAATTATTACTTCTTCAGCCGGTTCACCTTTTTCACTAATTCGTGGCGCAGGGTTAGTTGAACTTTTAAAAGCAGCATTCCCGCGTCCACCACGACCACCATGAGCAACAATTACTTCTTCACCAGGCAGGACTAAATCAGTAATAATTTTACCTTCATGCGAAACTACCGTTCCCGGAGGAACAAATAAAATTAAGTCCTCACCCTTTTCACCGGATTTATTTTTCCCTTGACCAGGTGCACCATTAGATGCAGTATAATGAGAACGGTAATGAAAATCGTATAATGTTTTTAAGGAAGGAGAAACACGCAGGATAATATCTCCGCCCTTACCACCGGAACCACCGTCCGGACCACCGTAAGGGACATATTTTTCACGACGAAAACTAAGACAACCGTTGCCACCTCTTCCCGCACGGACATAGATTCGCGCTTTATCAATAAACATTAGATAAGTTACTTTTCTAACTCCCTAACTTTATTAACTTTCTACTGGATACACACTCACTTGTTGGCGGTCTTTACTTTTACGTTTGAATTTTACTATCCCGCTTATCCGAGCATAGAGAGTATCATCACCACCCTGTCCGACATTTCGTCCAGGGAAAAATTTTGTTCCTCTTTGCCGAATAATAATACTACCGGCAGAGACAATTTCACCAGCAAAACATTTCACCCCTAATCGTCTCCCTGCCGAATCTCTTCCGTTACCAGTTGAACCCTGCGATTTTGTATGTGCCATCTTTTTTCCTCCTTTTAAACACGAATTAACGCGAATATTATACGAATTAGCACGAATTTTTTATTTGTATACATTTGTGCTTTTAATTCGTGAATATTCGTGTATCTTATTCGTGCAAATTCGCACATTTGATTTCTTTAATTTTTACTTCAGTAAAATATTGCCGATGCCCAATTTTTTTTCGGTATCCTTTCTTTGGACGACGTTTATAAACGATTATTTTTTTGTTCCGATCCTGATTAACAATTTCACCAATAACCAAAGCATCTGAAACCAAAGGATTACCCACAAAATTTTTCCCTTCATCACTAACCAGAAGAACTTTTTCAAATTTAACTTCTTCACCGATTGCACCAGAAATTTTTTCTACTTTTATTTTCACTCCCGGCTCAACTTTATACTGTTTACCATCCGTTTCAATTATTGCATACATTTCTTTCTCTCCTCCGGAGAACACGGATTACTACCGATTAACACCGGATTGTCACAGATGACACGAAGTGTCATTCTGAGTGAAGCGAAGAATCTCGAGACCCTTCATTTCATTCAGGGCGACGTCTGCGGTAATCTGCATTTTTTATCTCTTTGTCCACTGGAATCTTTTACGTGCTTTTGCCTGCCCATATTTTTTCCGTTCAACCATTCGTGGATCACGTTTAAGTAAATTTTTCTCCTGTAAAACTGAAATATAAGCAGGGTCAAGTTGGGCTAAAGCACGCGAAATCCCTAATCTCATCGCTTCCGCCTGACCCGTAACTCCCCCTCCACTGACATTAATATAGAGATCATAGTTTTTCAAACTACCCGTAAGTTCTAAAGACAAAAGTAGAGAATTTTTGTACCGTCCTTGATTAGAAAAATAATCAGTAAACGGTTTTTGGTTAACGACAATTTTACCTTGCCCGGGTGAGAGTAAACGTACCCGCGCAATCGAAGTTTTTCGTCTTCCGGTTGCCCAAATAGTTTTTACTTCACTCATCTTCTGCTCCTTAATTTTTAAATTTTCAATTCAACTGGTTTCTGCGCCTTTTCCCGGTAAGATTCATCAGGATAAATTTTTAATTTTTTCAATAATTTATCACCCAGTTTATTTTTCGGTAACATTCGTTTTACGGCTAAAAAAAGGACTTCTTCCGGATGTCTTTCCAAGAGCTCTTCAACAGTAAATTCTTTCCTTCCTTGTGGATAACCGGAATGAAACCAGTAAATTTTTTTCTTCAGTTTTTTGCCGGTTAGTTTTATTTTTCTTGCATTGATTACTACTACATAGTCACCACAGTTAAGCGCAGGAGTAAAATATGGTTTATGTTTACCGCGCAAGATATGAACAATCTTCGTCGCTAACCGGCCTAATATTTTATCCTTAGCATCAACTAAATACCATTTCTTTTCAATTTCTTCGGGTTTAGGAAAATATGTCTTCATTTTTTTAATTTTAACAATTTCTTTCCTTCAAGTCAAATAATAGGGCTTCACCCTTAGAAATCTGTGCAATCAACAACCCGGAACGAATTTAGTGAAGGGTTGGTCAACTAATAATTCGGCAATTTGGACTGCGTTTAAAGCCGCTCCTTTCCATAAATTATCGGCAACAATCCAGAGAACTAATCCTTTCTCACAAGATAAATCTTCGCGAATCCGTCCAACATAAGTAAAATATTTCTCACTTACTTCTTGAGGTAAAGGATAAAGTTGTTTTTCCGGTTCATCAATTACTTTTATGCCCGGTGCCTGGGAAAGAATTTCTCGCGTTTCTTTTACCGAAATTTTTTTCTCGGTTTCAATCCATACTGCTTCCGAATGGCAACGAAAAACCGGTACACGCACACAAGTGGCACTAATTCTTATATTATCATCGGCAAGAATTTTTTTTGTTTCGTTGACCATTTTCATTTCTTCTTTAGTGTAGAGATTATCCAAAAAAAGATCAATTTGGGGAATTAAATTAAAAGCAATCGGATAAGGAAACTTTTTACCAGCGTTGGTGAAAGGTCTTCCGGAAAGATAAGTTTCCGATTCAACTCGTAATTCTTCTATTGCCCGCGTGCCAGCACCAGAAACTGATTGATAAGTAGCAACAATGACTCGTTTAATTTTTGCAACTTTATGTAAAGGATTTAAAACAACAACCATTTGTATAGTTGAACAATTGGGATTGGCAACAAGGTAAGCATCTTGACGCAATAATGTATGCGGATTAACTTCCGGGACAACTAAAGGAATATTTGGGTCCATCCGCCAAGCACTGGAGTTATCCACTACAAAGATTCTTTCTTTAGCAAGTAAAGGTGCATATTCACGAGAAATTGTTGCTCCGGCAGAAAAAAGGGCTAAGTTTAGCGATAAGTGATGAGTAATGAGTGATGAGTGATTAAGTTCTTCAATTACAATTTCTTTACCTTTGAACCGTAATTTTCTTCCTTGAGAACGTGCTGAGGCAAATAAATACAAATTTTTTACTGGAAAATTGCGTAATTCCAGTAATCTTACCATTTCCTGCCCTACAGCACCAGTCGCACCTACAACCGCTACATTATATTCCTTCATCTCTTATTTACCACTTTATACCAATTTAGCGATTAAATCGCCAACTTCACCCGTTGATAAACCCATCTTCCCGGCTTCCATTGATTTAATCTTACCGCTGGCTAAAACTTGTTTTACTGCTTGCTCAACAGTTTTCCCGGCTTCCGTTTCGCCTAAGGTTTCCAACATCAGCGCACCAGCCATAATTGTTGCAATCGGGTTAATTACATTTTTCTTCGCATATTTCGGTGCTGAACCATGAATCGGCTCAAACATACTTACCCCATTCGGATTGATATTTGCTCCAGCAGCTATTCCCAATCCACCCTGGATAATTGCTCCTAAATCCGTAATAATATCCCCAAACATATTACAGGTAACCAAACAATCAAAATATTCCGGATTTTTCACCATCCACATACAACAGGCATCAACATACTGATGGTCTTTTTCAATTTCCGGGTATCCTTCCCCAACTGCGTAAAATACTCTTTGCCAGAGGTCATGCCCATAAGTGAGAACATTGGCTTTATCTACCAGAGTTAAACGTTTTTTCCCCCCGCCGAGAGCTCTCTTTTTTGTGTATTCAAAAGCATAGCGAATACAGCGCTCTACACCTTTATATGTATTTACATCCTCCTGGATCGCAACTTCATCCTTTGTCCCTTTTTTAAAAAATCCACCGATTCCACAATATAACCCTTCGGTATTCTCACGAATAACCACAAAGTTTATCTCTTCCGGTTTTTTATTTTTTAATGGTGTTTCTACACCAGGATAAAGAACCACCGGACGCAAGTTTATATACTGGTCTAAAGCGAAACGCATTTTCAAGAGTAGTCCTTTTTCCAAAACACCCGGTTTAACCTGCGGATGTCCAATTGCTCCCAGATATAAACTATCAAGTTTCTTAAACTCTTCAATTGCCTGTTCAGGCAAAACTTCTCCAGTACGCAAATTTTTTTCTCCACCAAAATCGTAGTTGACAAATTCAAATTTTATTCTTAACTTTTCGCCAACCGCCTTGAGAACTTTTACTCCTTCGTTGATTACTTCGGGTCCAACACCATCCCCAGGGATTAAACCAATCTGGTAACTCCTCCCTTTTTGAATACTTTTTTCCTCCATTTTTTTACCTTTCAGAGCTTGCACATTTTGGTAAGGGACCTGCTTTACTTTATTTTTTTATAAACATATACATATTTACTTAATCTTTCTTTCTCAATCGGTTCAATCTGAATAAACTCAAATCCGTAATGGTATCTTCCATTCGCTTTTTTTATCCAGATAATCTTACCTAAAGGAAGAAATTTAAATTTTTCCCAGAGGACAAATTCAAGAATTAGTTTTTCCCCAAGGTTAAAACTCCTTTCACTTAAGAAACGAAGACCATGCGGAGAAATGTCTAAGAGTAATCCTTCCTCAAGATAAGATTTTCCATCCTCAGTATATATTTTTATTTTTACCTGTTCACCCCGAACACGAGGTACTCTTCTTTTTCTTTCCTGTCCCATCGTTTGATAATTCTCCTTTCGAATTTGACATCTTTCTTAAAGGACATATTTTATTTTCTTTCCTATCTTTGTATGCACATATTTTCGTAATCTTACTTCTTCAATTGGTTCAATATGGATAAACTCAAATCCGTAACGGTATCCCCCATTTTCTTTTCTTATCCAGATAACCTTACCTAAAAGAAGAAATTTAAATTTTTGCCAAAGGACAAATTCAAGGATCAGTTTTTCATCAAGGTTAAAACTCTTTTCACTTAAGAAACAAAGCCCACGCGTAGAAATGTCTAAGAGTATTCCTTCCTCAAGATAAGGTTTTCTATCCTCAGCGTATATTTTTATTTTTACCCCTTCACCCGGTGCACGAAACGTTCTTCTTCTTTCTTTGAACATAGTTTAATAATCCTCCCGCAGAAATTATTTCTAAGATAAAAAGAGGAAATTCTTTTGCTTTATATTCTTTATTCCGAGTAAAATTGCGTACTTTACCCTCGGCAAGGTCTACTTCCAATTCGTCACCGGCAAAAATTTCTTTGGTCTTCTCTAATTCTAAAATCGGTAAACCGATATTGATTGCATTACGGAAAAAAATCCGGGCGAAAGATTGAGCAATAACTAAAGAAATACCCGCTGCTTTTATTGCCCGTGGTGCCTGTTCTCGACTTGAACCGCAACCAAAATTTTTTCCCGCAACTAAAATATTACCCGAAGAAATTTTCTTGATAAAATCAGGCTCAAGACCTTCTAAACAATGTTTACCCAGTTCCTCTCCCTCAAGAATATTTAAATACTTTGCTGGGATAATTTCATCAGTGTTAACATCATCCCCTACTTTCTGTACTCTCCCACGAATAATCATCTTACTTTTTCTGGATGAGCAATCCGTCCCAAAATTGCACTTGCCGCGGCAACTGCTGGGGAAACAAGATAAACTTCGCTCTCCGGATCTCCCATCCGACCACGAAAATTACGATTAGTTGTAGAAAGACATTTTTCTCCTTTGGCCAAAACACCTAAATGTCCACCCAGACAAGGACCACAAGTTGGGGGACCAACTACTGCACCAGCGTTAAGAAAAATTTCAACCAATCCTTCTTTTAGTGCCGAAAGATAAATTTTTGGTGTTGCTGGGATAATGAGAACTCGCAAATCCGGATGAACTTTCTTTCCTTGAAAAATTTTTGCCACAATCCGTAAATCTTCCAGCCAGCCATTAGTACAAGAACCAATTACTACTTGGTCAAGATAAATTTTCCCTACTTGACTAAGCGGACGCACATTTGCCGGTGAATAGGGAAAAGCAACCTGTGGTTCAATTTTACTACAATCAATTTCAATAACCCTTTTATAGTGACTAAAAGAATCACTTTTGTATATTTGATAACTTTGTTTAGTTTTCTTCTTCAAATACCTGAAAGTTATCTCATCCGGTTCAATAATTCCATTCTTTGCTCCCGCCTCCACCGCCATATTACAAATCGTAAATCTTTCATTTTGTCCTAAAGAAGAAATAACTTCACCGCTGAATTCTAAAGCACAGTAGTTTGCTCCCTCTACACCCAGTTGACCAATCGTATAAAGGATTAAATCTTTACCTGAAACCCAGGATCGGAGTTTCCCAAAGTAGACAATTTTTATTGTTTCTGGTACACGCAGCCAAATTTCACCAGTAAGCATAACTGCCGCTAAATCAGTTGAACCAACACCAGAAGCGAATGCACCTAAAGCACCATAAGTACAGGTATGCGAGTCTGCACCAATAACCAAAGTTCCCGGACTAATCAGCCCCTCTTCCGGTAGAAGAGCATGTTCAATACCACAATTCCCACCATTATAAAGATTGATTCCTTGCTCTTTGGCAAACTGACGAATAAATTTACAATTTTCTGCCGAAAGGACATCCTTATTTGGGGTGAAATGGTCTAAAACAAAAACTATTCTTTTCGGGTTGAAAACTTTTTTCTCATCTCTCCAAAGATGTCCATCCCTAACTTGAGAAAACTCTTTTATCGCTAAAGGTGCGGTTATGTCGTTCGCTAAAGCAAGGTCAACTTTAGCTTGAATAAATTCACCCGCTTTGACTTCTTTTCTTCCACTATGGGAGGCTAAAATTTTTTCACTGATAGTCATTGTTCATTTCAAATTTATATTCTCTCTCGGATGGGTGGTTTCCTTTTTGGTAAAGCAACAATTTTATTTAATGCATCAAGGTATGCTTTTGCGCTTGCTTCAATGATATCCGTTGAGCGTCCCCGACCAAAAACAATATTTTTTTTATAACCAATCTTCACCGTCACTTCACCAAGAGCGTCTTTACCAGCGGAAATTGCCCGTAAAGAATAATCTAAAAGTTGAGGTTTAATCCTAATAATTTTATCAATTGCTCGGTAACAGGCATCAACCGGACCGTCACCGTAGGCAGCTTCTTGATAGATTTTTCCTTCCTTCCTTATCTTAACCGTTGCGGTAGGCACTGTTCCTCTACCCGCAGTTGTATGTAAATATTCCAGGAGAAAAAATTGTGGACGGATCGCAGTCTCTTCTTCAACTAAAACTAACAAATCTTCATCAAAAACGTATTTTTTCTGGTCAGCAAGTTCTTTAAAACGCATAAATATTTTATCCAATTCTTCTCCCGTAAATATACATCCTAAGTCTTTTAGCCTTTCTCGGAGCGCATGTCTACCGGAATGTTTCCCTAAGACCAATTTACTTTCGGGAATACCTACTGACTGCGGAGTCATAATTTCGTAAGTAAGACTTGACTTAAGGATACCGTCCTGATGGATACCTGCTTCATGAGCAAAAGCATTCGCCCCAACAATCGCTTTGTTTGGTTGGACTGCTATTCCGGTCAATGAAGAAACCAGACGGCTGGTTTTATAAATTTCTTTAGTTTTGATATTAGTAATAAAATTAAACAAATCTCTCCGTGTGGTTAAGGCCATCACGATTTCTTCTAAAGCGGCATTACCAGCACGTTCACCAAGACCATTAATTGTACATTCAACCTGTCTCGCCCCATTAAATATTGCGGAAAGACTGTTGGCTACGGCTAAACCTAAATCATTGTGACAATGGACACTCAAAGTCACCTTCTCCAATTCTGGTACTCGCTCACGCAAATTACGGATTAATTCACCAAACTCCATCGGTAAAGCGTAACCAACTGTATCCGGGATATTAATCGTGGTTGCTCCCGCCTTAATTGCCTCCTTAATCACTTGACAGAGATAGTCAAAATCACTACGCACCGCATCTTCTGCTGAATATTCAACATTGGAGGTATATTTTTTCGCATACTTTACTGCTTGTTTAACTATTTCTAATACTTGTCCACGTGTTTTTTTAAGTTTTTTCCCCAAGTGAATATCCGAAGTAGCAATAAAAGTATGAACACGGGGATTTTCTGCTTGCTTTATTGCTTGCCAACAAGTGTCTATATCCTTTTTTAAAGCGCGGGCTAAACCACAGATTTGTGGACCTTTCACTTCTTGGGCAATAAGTTTTACCGCTTCAAAATCGCCCGCACTGGAAATCGGAAAACCAGCCTCAAGAATATCTACACCTAAAATTGAAAGTTGATGAGCAATCTCCAATTTTTGTTTTGGATTAAGACTTGCTCCCGGTGATTGTTCACCATCGCGTAAAGTAGTATCAAAAATGAAAATTTTTTCTTTTTTCACTCCGTTAGGCCTCCTCATAGACGATTCTTTAGAAATCTCTTTCCCATCCCAGTTTTTAAATATTTTTCTCTGCGGTAAGCATCATTTTTGTTTAAACAAGATTCAAAGTAAATCAATTTTTTAGGTCTAACGGGGTTCATCTCTTAAGATAACGACCTCCTTTCAAGGCGAACTCTTCAAGGTGAACCTTCTTCGCAAACGATAAACACGGAGTAAATATTCTCCTAAACCTGAGAGAAGATAACCCAAAAAAATTATAAAAATCATATTCTCTGGATAAACATAGATTAAGAATAAAATTCCAATAATCACTGGTAAAGAACGATAAGATTTCGGACGAGAAAGTTTAAATTTCAAAAATTTAGTGTATCTCAACTTAGAAATCATCAAGAGAGAAAGAAAAAACATTATTAAGGGGATAACTTTAAATAAAAAAGGTATATTGTTCATAATTAAAGGAATAGTCTTTACCGTAATCTCTTCTACTACCATTTCGTAAAGAATAACCAGAGAGACTAAAATTCCCGCCGCAGCTGGGATTGGTAAACCAATAAAATGACTTATCTCTTTACCCTCTAAACTTCGCAAATTGAACCGCGCTAAACGTAAAACACCAGCGATGACAAAAAATAGGGAGATAGTAAACCCTAAACGCCCATAATTATGCAAAAACAATTGATACATTAATAATGCCGGTGCAACACCAAAAGAAACCAAATCAGCGAATGAATCAAATTCAATACCAAAACGTGAAGTTGATTTGGTTAACCTCGCTACCTGTCCATCAAGTGTGTCCAGCACTACCGCACCAAGGACTACCCAAGAAGCAGTACTGAACCGATAACTGAGTATACAAATTAAAGAATAAAATCCCAATCCTAAATTGCCAAGAGTAAAAAATGTAGGAAGAAGATAAATTCCAAATTTCATCTTAATTCATTGATTGCAGCGATTTTGAAAAACGATTACGGTGATTTTTGACAAGACTTTAATCGCTGTAATCGTAATTTTAAATCACTGAAATCAAGTCTCAAAAAAGGAAGCAAGAACCGTCAAACCCGCTTTAACTTTATCCCCAGTTTTTACCTTGAGGGTAACTTCTTGAGGTACAAAAAGAGCAACCTGAGAACCAAATATAATCATCCCTATTTTTTCTCCTCGCGTTAAATAATTACCAATTTTTGTCCAACAGATTATTCGCCGGGCAAATATACCAGCTATCTGTTTTATGATTACACGAATTGGTACGAATTTATCATTTTCAAGAATAATAAGATTTTGTTCATTCTTTTCACTAGCTTCATTTTTCTGGGCGGGCAGAAATTTTCCTTTTTTATATTCAACATTTGTTACTTTGCCGGAAATAGGTGCCCGTTGAATATGCACATTAAAAGGAGACATAAAAATTTTTATAACTTTGAGGTGATTACCTCTTTTGTCATTTTCGCTGCCAATTTCTATAATCCGCCCGTCAGCAGGTGAAAGGATAATATTTTTGCCTTGGAAAATTTTTCTTTCTGGGTCACGAAAAAAGTATATTAAAAAAAGAGTAAAGAGCAAAGAACAAAGAGCAAAGAGATAAAAAAACCAACTAAATTTTCCTAAGATATAACCAGTAATTGTAAAAATTAGAAAAAGTTTTATCAATGACCATCCTTCTTTGACAACTGGTAAACCCATTGTTCTCCTTCCCTACAGTTAGCAAAACATTTTTCGAACGACTTGAGATAATTACCTCTTTAAATTTATCTCTGTGTCTCTCGCCTTGAGGTGATCACCTCTTTTGGAAAATAAATTACAGAGTAAGAAAAATGGTTTTGTTAACCCTTCACTTCTTCAGCCAGGGCATCATCGCTCTTAGTTCTTTCCCAACTTTCTCAATTAGATGATTACTCATTTTATTCCTTGCTGAATTGAAGACCGGACGAGCAACTCTATTTTCTAAAAGCCATTCCCGCGCAAATTCACCGGAAATAACTTCCTCAAGTATTTTTTTCATCTCTTTTTTTGTTTCTGCAGTGATAATTCTTAGTCCGCGTGTATACTCACCGTATTCAGCAGTATCGGAAATTGCATAATTCATATTCATAATTCCACCTTCGTAAATTAAGTCAATAATCAACTTCATTTCATGCAAACATTCAAAATAGGCAATTTCCGGTTGATAACCCGCTTCAACTAAAGTTTCAAAACCGGATTTAATCAATTCCACTAAACCGCCACAAAGAACACACTGTTCACCAAAAAGATCGGTTTCGGTTTCTTCAGCAAAACTTGTTTCAATTACACCCGCACGGGTCGCCCCAATACCTTTAGCATAAGCAAGTGCCAGTTCTTTCGCTTTACCGGAATAATTCTGCTCTACCGCAATTAAACTTGGCACACCTTTGCCTTCAGCGTACATTCGTCTGACTAAACTTCCCGGACCTTTTGGAGCAACCATTACTACATCACATTCTTTTGGCGGGACAATTTGTTTATAGCGGATATTAAACCCGTGCGAAAAACCTAACACTGCACCCTTTTTGAAATTTGGTTTAATTTCTTTTTCCCACACTTCACCTTGAATTACATCCGGTACAAGAACTTGTATCCAATCCGCCTTAAGTGTTGCTTCGGCAGCAGAAAGTGGTTTCCACTTATCAGTAACTGCTTTCTCATAATTTGCTGTCCCGGGTAATTCAGCAATCAAAATTTCAACACCAGAATCACGCAAATTTCGTGCCTGTGCATGCCCCTGTGCACCATAACCTATAATCGCAATTTTTTTACCCTTCAATAATCCTAAGTCTGCATCACGATCGTAATACATTTTCGGCATCTTTTCTCTCCTCCTTTTTGGTTAAGAGCCCTGAGAAGGACTCAATTTTATTTTATTAGAAAGTTGTTTACCTATCTCCACTATTTTTTGTTCATCATCAGACGTCGGTGGACCATTTATCTCCAATGTCCCAATTATTTCAATTTTCATTGGGCTGAGAATCTCCAGTACTTGGCGGATCGCTCCACCACCCCAACCGTAAGAACTAAGAACTGCACTATATTTCAATGGTGGACGCAATACTCTGATCAAATGTAATGGATAGATAGCTAGCGGATGCATTCCTCCCAATACCGCTGGCGTCCCAAGAACAATTGCCCGCGAATCAACCAAGTCTTCAGCTATCCTCCCTATATCTGCATTGATAAGATTGTATAAACTTACCTCTATATGTTCCGAGAGCAACGTTTCTATTATTGTCTTTATCATCGTTTCGGTATAGTTCCACATAGTTACATAGAGAACAATTGCTTTTTCTTTTGTCTCACCAGTAGTCCATTTACGGTAAACTTCAAGAATTCTTTCCAGATTTTTATAAATCGGACCGTGACTCGGAGCAATAATTTCCATCTTCAACTCTTTTATTTTCTCCAAGGCTTTCTTACCCATACTTCTAAAAGGCATCATTATTTCTCCAAAATATCTTTTTGCCAAAGGAATTATTTCTTCAACTTCGTCAGCGTAAAGTCCCAAAGCAGTATGTGCACCAAAGAAATCACAGGGAAAGAGAATTTTCTTCTCTACAAGATAGGTGAACATAGTTTCCGGCCAATGAAGGAAAGGAGCATCAATAAATCTCAGAGTTTTATCACCAAGTTCAAGAATATCACCATCTCTAACTATTTTTATTCTTTCTTTGGGCACCTGATAGTAAATTTGTGCCATCTTTTCACCTTTCTCGCTCGTAAGAAGCACGACTTCACTCGTTTGCATTATGTAAGGAATTGCACCCGCATGGTCAGGTTCGGCATGGTTCATCACCAAGTAGTCTAAATCAGTTAAACTTATCACCTGTTCAATCTTCTTCACTAATTCTTTTTCAAATCCTACATTGACTGTATCAATAAGGGCAGTTTTTTCTTTACCTTTTACCAAGTAAGCATTGTACGATGTCCCCTGGGGAAGGGGAATCAAAGCATCAAAAATTCGGCGGTTCCAGTCCTTTATCCCGACAAAAAATACACCTTCCGCTATCTCAGGCACATTATATTTTTTCATTTTTTGTCACCTAAAAAATTTTCTGGCTTCGCAAAGTGCCGAAGGCATTGAGCTAAGTAGGGTGAACTACAAGAATTATGTTAAGAATTAACGAGAGTCTTTGACACTTTTTGCGGTTTTTGCGATTTTGCAGAGTAATTATTTTCCTCGTGCCATTGCCACAATACCGGTTCGGACCATTTCTTTTATTCCAAAGGGACGCACCATATTTAAGAGTGCCTGGATTTTCTCTTCGTCACCGGTAATTTCAATAATTACTGAATCCGGTGAAACATCAACAATTTTTGCCCGGAAAATATCCACAATCTGTAAGATTTCTGAACGGTTAGACTCATCCGCTTTTACTTTCACTAAGGCTAAGTCGCGTTCTAAATGTTCCACTTGACTATACTCACTTACTTTAATTACATCGATAAGTTTGTTCAGTTGTTTTTCTACCTGTTCTAAGATTCTTTCATCACCACGGACAACAATCGTCATCCGCGAAACGCTTGGGTCTTCGGTTTCACCAACAGATAAGGAATCAATATTGAATCCACGGGCACTAAATAAACCTGAAGTCCGTGCCAGAACACCAGGTTTATTTTCAACTAATACAGAAATTGTTCTCCGCATCATTTTAAATTTTTTCCTCCCTTTTCGTTATTTTTATTGAACAGGAAATTCAATTCTAATTCTCGTACCTTCTCCAGCGAAAGAATCAACTTCAATTTTTGCTTTGTGTTTGTCAAGGTGTTCCTTAACAATCATCAAACCTAAACCCAAGCCTTTAGCTTTAGTAGTGAAAAAAGGATTAAAAATGTCATGAATTTTATCTCCCGCTATCCCTTTACCCGTGTCACTGATTTCAACCTCCAAAATCTTACCCTTGACTGCAGTACTCAATGTCAATTCACCACCTTCAGACATTGCTTCACAAGCATTAAGAATGAGATTATAAAATACTTGTTTAATTCGTCCCTGGTCAAGTTCCAGAATTGGTAACTGAGATGCTAACTTTTTATTAATTTTTATCTTTTTAAATAAATTTTCTTTCTCTGCTTGAAGAATCGCCTCCTCAAGAGAAAGATTAAGATTCGTCGGTTTAAGTTGTAGTTCAGCCGGACCAGCGAATTGGACCAGATTAGTAATCGTGCGTTGAGCAAGACGAAAATTCTTTTCAATATTCGTAAATGATATTTCTAAGTCCGGTCCTCCTTCCCCTAATCTTTTCTTGAGGAGATTAACATTCGTTTGAATTGAATTTAACGGTTTCTGTAGTTCCTCACTTATCCCCACCGCTAAATGTCCTAAAGTGGACATTTTTGCTGAACGGATAAGTTCTTCACTTGTTTTTTGTAAAGTTGCCGTCATCAAATTGAAAGAATTGGCTAATTCACCAATTTCATCAATTGACTTGGTTGCAATTTTTTCACCAAATATTCCTTCTTTAACTTTATTTAATCCATTACGAATAATTTCTAAAGGTCGGTGAATATTGACCTGGAAAAAAAGAATAAGCGCAAGAATAAGTAAAAGATAAAAAATCGGACTAAGCAAAAGAATCCTTTTTATTCGCGCCTGATAAGTTTGAGAGTAAAAGTTTATCTCCTTCTTTACATCTAAATCTAAACCTATATAACCAACGGTTTGCTCTTTCCCATGACAACGCTGACATTCGGGTTTATTTTTTATTGGAGTTAAAGAAACAAATGTATTTTTTTTATCTTCTAAAAGTTTGAAATAGGGTTTATTTGTTTCCTCAACTTCACGGATTTCTTCTTGAGCGTAAATTTTACCAATAAGTTTCGCATCAGAAGAAAAACGCACTTTACCTTGTTGGTTGACAAAATAAATCAGTTTTACTCGTTCAGTTTTCCCGATTATTTCAATTTCCTTTTTCGCTTCCGGAATTTTATGCGTAACCATTCGTTCTTCCCAAACTCTACCGATTACCTCAACCATACCTTCACAACTGTTAATCAAATTTTGATAAATTGTTTGTTTAAATGCTTGTGATTCAAGATACTGCCAGATAAAAACACAGAGAGCAAGAATCAGCGTAATCCCAAGAATCAACTTTAGCCGTAAACTACGAAGGATAAATTTAACCATTTTCCCCTCCCTATGCTAAACTGGTAATAATTTCATCTAAAGCAGCACCTGCCGGCACCATCGGGAATACATTCGCCTCCGGTTCAACTACAAAATCAATCACTACCGGTTTATCTTTTACTTTAAGCGCCTTTTCTAAAATAGACAGAGCTCCTTCTTTTTTTATTACCCGCAGACCAAGCGCACCGTATGCTTCCGCAACTTTTACGAAATCAGGAACCGGACAAGCGAGAGGTTCAGATGGTTGTGTATAAAGTTGCACTCCAGAATAGCGTCGTTTGTAGAATAATCTTTGCCATTGGCTGACCATCCCTAAGCACGAATTATTTAAAATCGCCACAATCACATTAACCTTATTCACTACTGCCGTGGCTAATTCCTGAATATTCATCTGGAATGAACCATCACCAGCGATATCAATCACGGTTTCATTAGGAAAAGCAACTTTTGCCCCAATCGCTGCCGGAAAACCATAACCCATCGTTCCTAAACCACCCGAAGTAAGAAAATGACGCGGTTTCTTTGGTTTATAATACTGTGCTGCCCACATTTGGTTTTGTCCTACTTCGGTAGTAACAATTGCCTCCCCACGAGTTACTTCACAAATTTTCTCCACAACATACTGCGGATAAAGTTTATTATCTTCCGGATAACTCAAAGGATTTTTCTTCTCCCATTCTTTGATCTGTTTTAGCCAAGCAGTGTGTTTTTTTGGTTTAATAATTTTTAATAATTCAGTAAGCACATTTTTTGCATCACCAACAACCGGTATATTTGCAGGCACATTCTTGGAAATTGAGGTTGGGTCAATATCAATGTGAATAATATTTTTTGCCCTGGGAGCAAAAGCGGCTAACTTTCCCGTGCACCGGTCGTCAAACCTTGCACCAAGCGCAATAATTAAGTCCGCATTTTGCATTGCGTGGTTCGCTTGATAAGTACCGTGCATACCAAGCATACCAACAGATAGATGATGATTTGCTGGAAAAGCACCAATGGCCATTAAAGTTGTCGTTACCGGTATATCCGCTTTTTCAGCCATTTTGCGCAACTCATCATAAGCACCAGAGGCAACCACACCACCACCAATATAAAGGATCGGTCTTTCCGCAAAAGTAATTGCTTCGGCAGCTTTCTCAATTTGTTTCGGATGCCCCTGATACACTGGCTTATAAGAACGAATTTCCACTTTTTCTGGCCAGATAAACTCAGTAACTGCCCTTTGAACATCTACTGGAATATCTACCAACACTGGTCCTGGACGACCAGTGCGGGCAATATAAAATGCTTCGCGGATTGTGCGGGCAAATTCTTTTACCTCTTTAACTAAAAAATTATGTTTAGTTACTGGTCGGGTGATCCCAATCGCATCGGTTTCCTGAAAAGCATCGTTACCAATTAAGTGTGTAGCTACCTGTCCGGTGAAAGCCACAAGAGGAATTGAATCCATATGTGCGGTTGCTAAACCAGTAGTAAGGTTCGCTGCTCCAGGACCAGAAGTAGCAATACAAACACCCACCTTACCGGTTGCCCGAGCATACCCATCAGCCATATGTATTGCTCCTTGTTCGTGACGAGTAAGAATAAATTTTATCGGTGCATCATAAAGTTTATCAAATATTGGTAATACTGCACCACCCGGAATACCGAAAAGTACTTTCACATTTTCCCGAATTAAACATTCAATAAAAATTTCTGCTCCACTTTTCTCCATAAAAGTTCCTCCAGACCAGTTTATTTAAGCACCGCACCATTACTTGTTGAACTAACCATTTTTGCGTAGCGGGCTAAGTAGCCTTTTCTTACTTTTAATTCCGGAGGACGCCATTTTGCCTTCCGGATTTTAATTTCTTGGTCAGTAAGTTTTACATTTAACTGCCGGCGAGAAATATCAATTTGAACAATATCTCCATCTTCAATCACGGCTAAAGTTCCGGTTGGTTCGGTTTCTTTCCCTTCCGCTGCCTCCGGACTGATATGACCAATACAAGGTCCTCTTGTGCCACCAGAAAAACGCCCATCAGTAAGCAAAGCAACCGAATCAGCTAAACTCATACCGACAATTGCAGCAGTTGGTGCAAGCATTTCTCTCATCCCCGGTCCCCCTTTCGGCCCCTCGTAACGAATAACGATACAATCACCTTTTTTAATCTTCTTTCCTAAAATTGCTGACATCGCTTCTTCTTCCGAATTAAACACACGCGCCGGACCACTAAATTTTAACATTTTTTCTTTCACTGCGGACTGTTTTACTACTGCACCCTCCGGGGCAAGGTTACCACAAAGAATAGCAATCCCTCCTTCCTTATGATAAGGATGGTGTAAATCCCGGATTACTTCTTTATTTTCCACCTTACCTTTTTCCGCAATTTCTAAGATATTCCTACCATTTACTGTCGGATGCGGATAAAGTTTTGACTTAAGCACTGATAATACTGCCGGGATACCACCGGCATTCTCTAAGTCCTCCATATATTGGTCTCCCGCTGGCTCTAAAGAAACAATATGTGGTGTCCGACGAGAAATCTCATCAAAAAGTTTTAAATCTAATTTTATCCCTACTTCTAAAGCAATTGCTGGCAGATGAAGAACTGTATTTGTTGAACCACCAAGGGCCATATCCAGGGTAATTGCGTTACGAAAAGCATTTTCATTCATTATTCTTCGCGGGGTAAGATTTTTTTGGATTAGTTCCACAATTTTTATTCCCGACTCATAGGCAATACGGCTTTTTTTTGCTGAGACAGCTAAAGCAGTCGCACAACCAGTTAAACTCATCCCTAAAACTTCGGTTAAACAAGCCATTGTATTTGCGGTATATAATCCTTGACAAGAACCCGGACCCGGACAAGTGGCAAGTTCTAAGTCCTCCAATTCCTGTACGGAAATTTTCCCGGCTTGAAAAAGTCCTACCGCTTCAAAAGTATCTCTTACTAAAGAACGCCGTTTACCTTTGTATAGACCAGTAAGCATTGGACCAGCAGTAACCACAATTGATGGTAAGTTTAATCTCCCGGAAGCCATTAACATACCCGGGGTAATCTTATCACAATTAGTCAAGAGGACCAAACCGTCTAAACCGTGAGCATTGGCTACAGACTCAGTTATATCGGCAATCAATTCTCTTAAGGGTAAGGAATAACGCATCCCTAAATGTCCCATAGCAATACCATCACAAATTGCCGGCACACCAAAAATGAAAGGTATACCTCCAGCGCTAGCAACACCGCGTTCAATCCAGCGTTCCAGTTCACGCATATGTATATGTCCGGGAACCAAATCACTGTAACTGGAAGCAATACCAATTAAAGGTTTAAGTTTTAAATCCTGTGGTGTAATACCAGTTGCATAAAACAAGGCTCGATTTGGTGCTCGTTCAATACCTTTTTTCACTACTTCACTACGCATTTTTTTTCCTCCGGAAAAACACAGATTACCACAGATTAACGGCCGGATTACCACTGATTTTATCCGCGATAATCTGGGTCTTTATCCGTAGCAATCTTTTTACTCATTTGCTTTTTAGCAATTTATATTCAATCGCATCAACCAACGCTTGCCAACTTGCTTCAATAATATTTTCCGAAACACCAAGAGTTGACCATTCTCTCTTTTTATCACGGGACTCAATTAAAACACGCACTTTCGCCGCTGTCCCTGCCGAGGCATTGATTACGCGCACTTTGAAATCGGTTAAACTTACTTCTTTTAATTCGGGATAAAATTTTTCTAATGCTTTCCGCAAAGCGTTATCTAAAGCATTCACCGGACCGTCACCTTCTGCAGCAGTATGTTCTTCTTCGCCTTCAACTTTAACTTTGATTGTTGCTTCCGAATGTATCCGTCCCAAATAATCTTTCTCCACAATTACCCGAAAACCTTTCAATTCAAAAGAAGGATGATAGCGTCCGATTGTTTTCTGAAGCAGAAGTTCAAACGAACCTTCTGCACCTTCAAACTGGTAACCTTCTGCTTCCATCTTTTTTACTAAAGAAAGTATTTTTTTCGTTTGCGGAATATCTTTCTCAAAATCAATCTTTAATTCTTTTGCTTTGGAAAGAATTGCTCTTTTCCCGGCTAACTCGGAAATCAAGATTCGTCTTTCATTACCGACAATCCGTGGGTCAATATGTTCATAAGTTTTTGGATACTGAGTTACTGCCGAAACGTGTATACCTGCTTTATGGGCGAATGCGGAATAACCTACATAAGGTTGATGGTCATCCGGAACGACATTGGCGGTTTCTGAGACATAGCGCGAAATTTCCGTTAAAGAAAGCAATTTGCCTTTCGGCAAACTTTGGAGACCAAGTTTTAATTCTAAATTAGGAATAATTTGACAAAGGTCAGCATTACCACAGCGTTCACCATAACCGTTGATTGTTCCTTGCACTAGAGTAGAACCTTGTCTCACTGCTTCTAAACTATTAGCTACCGCACAACCGCTATCATTATGGCAATGAATCCCTAAAGGGAGCGAGAAATTTTTTCTTACTACCCGCACAATCTCACTTATTTGATAGGGTAACATTCCACCATTCGTATCACATAAGGTAAGATTATCCGCACCTGCTTCCGCAGCCGCTTCCAGTGTTTTCAAAGCATATTCCGAATTAGCCAAGTAACCATCAAAAAAATGTTCAGCATCATAAATTACTTCTTTCCCTTTCGCTTTCAAAAATTTTACTGATTCAGAAATCATCTTCAAGTTTTCTTCAAGTTTTGTTTTCAAAGCATGGACAACTTGCATATCCCAAGACTTTCCAAAGATGCAGACAGTTTTCGTGCGAGTACAAAGAAGAGCCAATAGATTAGGGTCATTTTCACAACTTTTATCTTTATACCGAGTAGAAGCAAAAGCAACAACTCGCAGATTTTTAAATTTTAGTGAGCGCACTTTTTTGAAAAATAATTCATCTTTCGGATTTGAACCTGGCCAACCGCCTTCCAAGTAATCAATCCCCAAATCATCAAGAACCTGGGCAATCTTCAGTTTATCCTCTAAAGAGAAGGAAATCCCTTCTCTTTGTGCACCGTCACGCAAGGTTGTATCATAAAGTTTAATTTTTCCCATTTTTTTCTACACGAATAAACACGAATTAACTAAATGAATGTCCACGAATGGATATTTTTTTATTCGCGTTCACCCCGTTAGAAATCTTAGAACTATTCTGATTTTTTCCCAGCGGGATTTCTCATAAGTATATTGCTCTGGAAATTTCTAACGGGGTTCATCCGTGACCTTATTCATGTCAATTCGTGAATTCTCATCTTTTCCCTAAACCAAATGCAGAATGCAAAACTCTTACTGCTTTCTTTATTTCCTTTTCTTTAATTACACAAGATATTTTTATTTCTGAAGTAGAAATCATCTCAATATTAATATTTCCCTGGGCTAAAGCATGAAACATTTTTGCAGCTACACCGGGATGGGTACGCATACCGACGCCAATAACGGAAACCTTCGCTACTTTATCATCATAGATTACATCAGTTGCTTTAAGTTCATTTTTTACTTTTTTCAATATCGGTAAACTTTCCCTAAAATCATCACGACTAACCGTAAAGGAAATATCGTTATTTTTACCTCGTGCCGCTGACTGAATAATCATGTCTACATTGATATTTTCCTTGGCTAAAGCACCAAATATTTTCGCTGCTATCCCCGGACGGTCAGGAACATCGGTAATAGATAATTTTACTTGATTTTTATCATAAGTCACACCGGAAACAAATACACCTTCTAATTGCATTCCTTCTTCTCCTCCTTTTACTATTGTCCCCTGACTTTGAGAAAATGTAGACCTTACCTCAAGTGGTACTTTAAATTTTTTTGCTACTTCTACTGCCCGTGCTTGTAGAACCCATGCCCCACTACCAGCTAATTCTAACATTTCATCATAGGAAATGAAATTTAATTTTTTTGCCTGAGGAACAAGTCGTGGATCAGCGGTGTAAACTCCCTCCACATCAGTAAAAATCTGGCAGGATTTTGCTTTCAAAACAGCGGCTAAAGCAACTGCAGTCAAATCTGACCCACCCCGTCCTAAGGTAGTAATATCTTCATATGGATTAAGCCCTTGGAAACCAGCAACAATGACAATTTTTCCTTTTTTTAATTCTTCTAAAATTTTTTTCGGTTTAATCTCCGTAATCCGTGCCCGCGTATAGAAAGTATCCGCATAAATTCCTGCCTGAGGACCAGTAAGAGATATCGCCTCATATCCACGGGCTTTAATTGCCATAGAAACCAAAGCAATGGAAACCTGCTCTCCCGTGGAAAGGAGTAAATCCAATTCTCGTGGGTCAGGATTATCCGTAACCTGTTTCGCTAAACTAATTAAATTATCTGTAGTATCCCCGGGTGCAGAGACGACCACCACTACTTGGTTACCTTCCTTCTTTGTCCTAATTATTCGTTCAGCAACAAGTTTAATTCTTTCCGCATCAGCAACACTCGTTCCACCAAATTTCATTACTATCAGTGCCATTTTAAGATGATTACCTCTTACTCTTTGCCTTCAGCTTCACCTCGCACCAAATTTGGTGCGGGGCAGGTCAGCCAATGACTAACGACTATTTGCTAATAACAAATTTTTAGTTAAGTTACCTTTATCCCTTCTTTTTCTACATCTAAAATTAAATATCTACTTTTAATCCCTTGCTGACGAAATGTCTCTACCATCGCTTGACCAATTTTTTTACTTACCGCTAACTGCTTACTGCTAATTGCTAAAATACTTGAACCTGAACCACTTAAAGCCACACCGAAAGCACCAGCAGAGTAAGCATTACCTAAAATCTTATCAAAACCAGGAATCAATTTTTTCCGACAAGGTTGATGTAATCTATCCCCCATTGCTAATTTAAGTAAATCATACCGTTCTTCTTTTAATGCGGAAATAAGTAGAGCAACCCGTGACAAATTAAATACTGCATCTCCTAAAGGGACTCGTTGAGGTAAAATTTTTCTCGCCTTTTCCGTAGAAATAGTTAATTCCGGGATACAAACTACTACATTTAAATCTTTAGGAAACTCTAATTTTACATAATTTATTTCTCTTTTATCAAGTTCACCCTGCACCGTTCTGGGTATGCACCGCTCTGGTGCATACCTGGTGTAGGGTACCGAGACACACAATCCACCAAAAAATGCTGGCACCACATTATCGGGATGCCCTTCCAATTGGGTAGCAATATTTAAGATTTCCTGAGTAGTTAATCTGTTCCCAGAAATTTTATTTGCGGCAACTAATCCGCCGATTCTTGCTGCTGCACTGCTTCCCAATCCTCTCCCCAACGGAATCTGATTAACCAACTTAATTTGTAATTTGTAATTTGTAATTTGTAATTTGTCAAAGACAAGTCTTACTGCTTGATAAACAACATTCCGTTCATCTCGGGGTAATGAATCTCTACCCTCACCTTCAATCTCAATGAACGCAGATTGCCGCGGATATGAACACGCGGATGACCGCAGATAATTTGGAGACCATATCTCCCCGCCGGCAGTAAGAATGCTTAACTCAACCATATTGTATAGTTTTAATGCTAAGCCAAGACAATCAAAACCCGGACCTAAATTTGCTGCCGTCGCCGGCACCCGAACTTTTACTTTCATTTGTTAAAATAGATTTGTTTGCCTTTGTTCGTCTTTCAATCTTTCTTCCGCTGTTTTGCAATATTCTTTTGAAATATCTATACCAATATATTTTCTACTTAGTTTGTATGCTACTAATGTAGTAGTTCCGACACCATTAAATGGGTCTAAAACAATGTCGTCTTGATAACTAAACAATTTTAACAATCTTGCAACTAATTCTTCCGGGAACATTGCTGGATGGTTGTATTTTTTCATATTACTTTCTGGTGCAATATCCCATTTTGCGTAAACCCACTTTTTAAACTCGTCTCCACTTATATCTATTTTGTCTAACTGACCTTCTTTTTTATGTGATTCCTTACAAAATACTTCAATGAATTCCCAAGTATACTTTAAATAAGGCATACTCGGACTTCTCCAGCTACCCCAAGCAGTATATTTACAATTATAGTTATGTTTTTCCCAAACAATTTCAGCTTTCCAAAGTAATCCCAAATCTAATAATTGCTTTGAAATAATATGATGCGTGGGCATATAATCTGAAAACAATGGTTGAATATTAACACATAACCTTCCAGCAGGTTTTAGAACACGATAACACTCTTCCCAAATTCTATTTAATTTATCAAAGTAATCTTGCCAGTAAATAGCATCTCTATTTTTATCATTCTTGTAATCTAATCCAAAATTATATGGTGGTGATGTAAATTTCATAATCTCTGTATATAATCATTTATAATTTTTTCAAAATTATTTATATTTTCTAAAATTAATTCTCCAGTATTTCTTCTATTGCCCAGTCGGAAATTAAAAAATCCATCAATATACGCTTCCCAGACTTTCTTCATCTTTTTAAATTCATCTGTCATTTCTATTACTTCACAGACAACTACAAATAAAGAATACGGATAAATCCTCTTAAACATTTCTGATTCTGTAACTATGTCTCTAAACATATCCAATGATACATATTGCTTACATTCAATAATAATCTTTGGAATAAAATACTCCTTCTCTTCAATTCCAATGCTTACTCCATTTTTAAAAGTTAATTTTCGCCAATCTCCAATTACCAAATCTGCGCCATGTCCTGTAACCAATAGTTTTCCTTCTTCATCAAATCCAATCCACGAGATAATATTCCCTGGTGGAATTTTATCAAGAATTAGGTTCTTTTCTTTACATATCTTAAAAAATAGAAGATAGACAAATTCTTCTAACCGATGTCCGATAAAAGTTGAAAATTTTCGTTCTGAACCGATTGCTTCTCTTATTTCCTGAAAGTGTGAGTCGAAAAACTCATCGTATTCAATAAATTTTTTCTTCAAAGTATCACTGTCTTTTGTATTTGCCCACAATTCATATTTCTCCTTTATTTGTAATAAAACTGGTGCCCTTCCACTCTCTTCAATATACTTTTCTAACAATTTCCCATGCACTTTTAATTTTTCCATTTTTTTACTTCCTTAATATAAAGTTGGTTTCAGTATCCGATAACCCATAAATCTCACATATTTTAGTATCAATCATATTTTTTATATCCTCATCATATTTCTCCACCAAAATATTCACCATCTTAACGATTTCTAATTGTTCGCTTGGTGTAATTAGTGCTATAGGCAAAGCATTTAAATAACTTACTAAAAAATGCAAATATCCATTATTTACATGCCCCCCCTTAAATAAAATCGAATAATAATAATTAAGTAATTTTGAGTTTAATATGGCGCCAAGACATTCTAACGAAACGCCTTCTTTTTTTCCTCTTTCAGTCAATCTGCCAGAGAAGAATACATCTTTTAAATACCATTTCCCTTCGCTATCAACTGCTACTGTGAGTTTTTCAGCATTTTGTCGGATAATTAATTTTGGTGTTTCAAATACTTCTGTTGGAGGGAATGGATTATTTATTTCTTTAGCCTTTTCCTCATCGTAATCAATCCAAAATCCATTCCATTTAATTTGATATTGAAATACTTCTGAGTCCCTTGAATAAATATCAGCTCCGAGTATCGGTTTAGGATTTGAGCCTATAGGTTCTCTAAATACAAAGTCATTTATAATACCTTTCTTGTGAAAAGATATTCCCCATCTTATATCAAGATATTCTTTTAATTTAGGTAAATTTGCAGTAGTGATCTTGTTATAAATCTTTAACCCAATTTCTTCTTTCGGTAAAGAGTAAAAAATAAAATCCTCGGTATTTAGAAAATCACTTTGGTTTATCTCTACCGGTTTATCTTCACCTAATTCAATTTTCTCAAGTTTAGCAATAGAATCGAAGGTTCTTATTTTATTATCACTTTGTTTCTTATTTTTTATAAATAATAATATCGGATAAACAGAAATATTTTTAAAAACATCAAGATTTGAAATATCTACTATTTCCTCAATACTGAAATTTTCTAAAATATATTTCCGTAGCCATCTTGCCGATTTCAAAACCTGAACTTTATTAGGAATAATATATCCAAACATACCATCTGCACTTAGTAAATCCAAGGCCATTTTGATAAAACAAAAATATAAGTCAAATGCACCCCTTGCAATTTCAGGGAAATCTTCCCGACATAGCTTTTTCAATTCATTAGGCATCTTTTTTGCTTCCAAATACGGAGGATTTCCAACAACAAAATCAAATCCACTTTTGAATTCTCCCATCCTATTTTTCAGGCAGAAAATGGTTTCATCATCACTATGGTCTTTTTTATTCACAGAGTTAGTCAAAAATAAATTAAACTTTTTAACTTTAAATGTTGGATTATATTTCTTTATTTCTTGCAATAAGTCGATAGTAGTAAATAGTAAGTTTATTTCTGTTAATTTAAGTGAAAATGGATTTATATCTAATCCCCAGATATTATTTTGCACTGTCTCAAAAATAGTATAATAATCGTTTTTCTTATCTTTTAAGTTTTTAATTAAAATATTAGCTGCTCGCACAATAAATGCACCGCTACCACAAGAGATATCTATTATTTTTTTATTCTTTAAATCAGCACTTACGGTATATCCTACACGAGTCAAAATATAATCTATAACCTCATCCGGAGTATAAACTTGCCCAAGCAATGTCCTTTCTTCTTTACTAATAAACTGCTCATAAAGTTTGCCTATCAAATCCGTATCTACATTTCTAAAATCATATTTATTAATTAAATCTAGCAATTGCAAGTCAATCTCGTGGGGTGGGATATAATAGGTATACAACTCATCGCTAGTAAGATTAAAATACCTATCTTCAAAGTGTTCGTAAAATTCGTTCATAGATTCATATAAATCATTTTTTAATGGAACAGATAGAATATCATTATCAAGACAATACTTCATAAAAATTGCTTTACCAAAATAAAGGATAATTGCTTCTAAAATAAATTTGTTCTTCTCGGTTATTTTCGTAGCCTCAAAAAATACTTGAGTATTAGATGATTTTTGAACATTCTCTAAAAACATTTCTAGTAAATTATTAAATTCTTTCAAAACCATATTGAAGGTTTGCTTATCAGAGAAGTTAATCTTTTCTTTAAATAAGTATGCCATCTTTTAATCCTTCTTATGATAAATATGAATGTCTTGTGATAATTTGTATACCTCATCATTTGTCTTAATAGTAATTTTCTTTTTATCCATCTTCAAACGGTTTTCATCAGTAGATATTTTTGACCACGCTATCTTTATAATATCTTTTGTAATATCTTCAACTATTTTACCTTTGGTATACCTTACCGCACCAGCGGTATCTTTAGCCCTTCTATCAGCATAAAGTTTTTGTGAAGCGAGAATAGCCCTTTTATATTCTGTTTTAATTTCTTCGATACTTATCATAGTTCTTCTTTTACCTCCTTAATTCCTTTACACTCCAATTTCAGTTGATATTTTAAGGGCGCAGTATTTACCGCACATTGTGCAAACTTTTGCATTATTCAATTTATCCGGATGAAATTGGCGAAATTTTTCTTTGTCCAAAGTCAGTTCTTCCTGTTTCTTCCAGTCTAAATTCTTCCGCCAATGAGAAAATTCTTCATCCCATTTTTTTGCACCCTTTACTCCTTTAGCAATATCTGCGGAATGCGCGGCAATCCGTGAAGCAATCACTCCTTCCTGCACATCTTCTACTGTCGGTAAACGCAAATGTTCACCCGGAGTAACATAACAGAGAAAATCTGCACCGTACATTCCGGCTACCGCACCACCAATCGCACCGACAATATGGTCATATCCGGCAGCGACATCAGTTACTAACGGTCCAAGCACATAGAAAGGTGCGCTATTGGTTAACTTTTTTGCTAAAATTACATTTTTCTCAATCTCATCTAAAGGTAAATGTCCCGGACCTTCAACAATTACTTGCACTTTTTTTTCTCTCGCTCTTTTAACTAATTCACCGAGGACAGATAATTCAGCAATTTGTGCGGAATCGGTAGCATCAGCGAGCGCTCCCGGACGTAAACCATCACCGAGACTTAAAGTAAGATTATATTTATAAGCAACCTCAAGAAGACGGTCAAATTTTTCATAAAGCGGATTTTCTTGATTATTTGCCGACATCCATTGAGCTAAAAACGCGCCACCCCGACTGACGATACCGGCAACCCGTTTACTCTTTTTCAAAATTTCCAAATTTTTTCTGGTTAAACCACAATGGAGAGTCATAAAATCTACACCTTCTTTTGCCTGTTCTTCAATCACTCCGAAAAGATGTCCAACATCCATCTCGGAAATTGGCTTACCTTTAACTGAAGTTTCACAAGCAACTTGATAAATCGGCACTGTCCCTACCGGAACCGTAGAATTTTCTAAAACCATCTTCCGTATTTCCTGAATATTACCCCCGGTGGAAAGGTCCATCACCGTATCCGAACCATATTTAATCGCCACCAGAAGTTTTTCCTTTTCTTCTTCAAGATTTACTCTCTGTGGCGAAGTCCCGATATTCGCATTAATTTTCGTCCGCAGTCCTTTCCCTATTCCCTTAACGGTAAACGGTAAACGGTAAACGGTAAACGAGTTTTTCGGTATAACAATCGTCCCTTCAATCAGCCCTTGCAGAATAAATTCTACCGATTGTTTTTCTTCCTCAGCAACTTTCTCTATTTCTTCCGATATCTCTCCTCTACGACATTTTTCAATAAGCGTCATTTTTGTACACCTTATTTTGACGAATTAGCCGAATGAAAGGAATTCAAATACATCATTCGTTCTATTCGCTTAAACTTACAATTTTACTAAATATTTTTCAAAATCTACAACAATGCATTTATTCCCTTTCTGGGTTACTTTATGTCCTTCCTTCTCTAAAAGTTTCTTTTGTCTCTTTACACCTCCTGGATATTTTTCATTGATTACACCACCAGTTTTTAATGTCCGCCAGTAAGGAGTAACATTTTTCTTCCCTTCCCTTGCTAATTCCTCAGCCGCATTCGCCGCAATCCAGGCAAAAATACCCGTAGTTATCGGACAACCTATCGTCGCTTTATGTTTTTTCGCAAGTGCACAACGAATTTCGTTAATTGTAGTCAGTTTACCTTCGGGAACTTTTTTCATTATTTCATCCACTTCTTTTGGTGCTGGAATCGCTACCGTATCCCCAAGTTTTGCTCCCCACCTACCCACCATTTTCAGAGTAATTTTCTCCACTTTCGGCAGACCTTTACTCTCCGTCAATTTCTCCTCCCACAATTTCTGCATTTTAACCATGTTTCTTACCCTTCCCTTTTTGTATTTATTTTATTTCTTTTTACTTAAGTAATCAAATGCGGAGAGGACAGCTTTTGCACCTTCACCACAGGCAACAATAATTTGTTTCGCTGGAACATTGGTTACATCACCAGCAGCATAAATACCCGAGATATTCGTCTCACATTTACAGTTAACCATTATTTCACCGATTTCGTTTTTTTGCACTTCTTGGATAAATTCCGAAGCCGGAACCGAACCTATCTCTACAAAGACACCTTCTACCGGTAAATTTTCTGTCTTTCCTTCGCGTTCAATTTTTATTCCCTGCACAAAATTAGTACCGTAAATCTCTTTGACTTTTGTATTGTTGTAGATTGTTACTTTTTCACTTTGTTTTGCTTTCTCTACCATTATCGGGTCAGCACGTAAAGAAGAAGCAATATCCAGAAGATATATCTTTTTCGCAATTTTGATTAACTGGAGAACAGCATCTAATGCCGCATTACCTCCACCAATTACCGCAACATCCATATCCGCAAACAACGGTGCATCACAAGTGGCACAGCAAGTCACTCCACGATTTTTGAATTCATCTTCGCCTTTTACACCTAATTTTCGTGGCACTCTACCCGAAGCAATGACTACCGTTTTTGTTTCATATTTTCCTTTATCGGTCTTAACTTCAATAATTTCGCCTTCTTTTTTTACTAAGGTTACTTTTTCACCTTCTTTGAGTTCAATTTTAAACTGTTCAAGATGTTCCCTGAACTTTTGTGCTAGTTCCGGACCGGTAATAAACTGGTAACCCGTATAATTTTGTATATCACTACTTAATGCCGCCTGTCCACCGATATCTTTGCTAATCACGGGGAAATCCATTTTTTTCCTTGCGGCGTAGATAGTTGCAGTAATCCCTGCTGGTCCTGCTCCAATAATAATCAGGTCATACAACTTCATAGTCCTAACTCCTTAAAGATTACTTCTTTGTCGAAACCAATGATTATTTTCCCATCAATATCAATTACTGGCACAGCAAGTTGTCCGGATTTCTGTTTCATCTCAATAAGTGCATTTCTGTCGGTACTTACATCATAATCGGTAAAAGGAATATTTTTTTCTTGCAAGAAATTTTTCAGCATCTTACAATAGGGACAAGTAGGTGTAGAGTAAACTTTTACATTTTTTGCCATAGTTCCACCTCCTCTAAAATATTCTAGCCTATCGCAAAAGTTGCTCCCGGCTAATGATTAGGGCTGAGTTTTGCGAAGCCCTAAAATATTCATTTTCCTGATTACACAGAATCTTAATTACGATTACACCGACTTAAAATCAAACTATCTGTGTAATCAAGTGTTTTTCTTTACAATATCTCTTTAAGGCGGTTATTTACTTCCTCCCAGTTGACGATGTTCCAGAAAGCGTCAATAAATTTTACCCGTTCATTTTTGTAATCAAGATAGTAAGCATGCTCAAAAACATCTAAGACCATTAAAATTCTGAACATCGGATAGACATTGGTATTATGTTTTTCAATTTGCATAATTATTGGTCTATCGGTTTGTTTACAGAAAGTAAGTGCTGTCCAACCCGAACCTTCAACCGAGAGTGCTGTCTGGCTGAATTCTTTCTTAAATCTATCAAAATTACCAAATTCTTCCTCAATAACTTGAGCAAGAGTGCCACTTGGTTTGCTACCACCTTTACCCACTGGGGCTAAATTTTTCCAGAATAAAGAATGAAGTAGATGCCCACCAATATTGAAAGACAGTGCCTTGTGGATAGATCTCATATCTAAATCTGTATTTTCTTTTCTTGCTTGGTCAATTTTACCCAAGAGGTCATTTGCACCATTGACATACGCTTGATGATGTTTTTCATAATGTATTTTCAGTTGTTGTTCAGAAATGTAAGGTTCCAAGTCCTTATACCCGTAAGGTAATTTTGGTAAAGTGTAAAATCTGCCAGTATTCATTTTCACCTCCTTTATTTTCATTTCTTTCCCTGATTAACTGCAAATTATAGGAGAGCTTGATTAAAATTTATTTTTTAGTTCCAAATTATGTTTTTCAATTAAACGAAAAGGACGATAGGAAAGTTTTGCTTTCCTTAACCCCGGATCTCCGATATCCTGTTCCCGGTTAACGAAAGTAAAATTTTTTAGTTCATTCTGGCAAAAAAGATTATTTATTGTCTGATATATTCCGCGGTAGTCAGTATTCGCTTTTTCCGTATGAATAACTGCCATATTTTTGTTTAAAGTTTCGGCAACAGTAAATGCTTGAATTTTATTGTCAACCAAGATGACTGCACCAAACAGCCCAAGTAGAGCAAAATTACTCAGTAGTTCCTTGATACAATTATTCTCCTGAGCAGTGGATTCGTCAGCCATACAATTCTTGAGATTACACCATTCTTCCTGCAGTTGCAAACATTGGGACAATCCCACCACAGTAGCGAAGTTGTGGTGGGACAAAAGTTCACCACTAAGTTTTTTGTATTCATAATTATATTTCTTTTTAAATTGGTTTACAAAATTCCTTTTCGCTTGATATTTTCTACCAGAGAGTTCGGCTAAATCTTTTACTTTGTAAACATAATCATAGTCATCCCGGTCAGCAGTAACTTTATATTTCGGATAAGAAAGAAAAAGTTCAACAATCTTTTTCGGTAGAGCATTGATTCTTCCTTCACCATATTTTTCATTCAGGAATTGGAGACAGGTGTCTATAGTTTCCAAAATCTTATTCTTACCGATAGGTGGCAAGAATGAAGGAATATTTTGAATCGTTCCGCAAATACAAATGTTTCCAAAAATTCTGGTTATTTGAAAAGCAAAACTTTCTCTATAACCGTATAAAAAACCAAGCGATAATTCACTGGTTTCCGGTTCCAATTTCTCTAAAGATGTTTTTATTTCTTCTTTATATTCGTAAGCAAGAGGAATAAACTTAGGAAAATCCGGTATCTGAATCATCATTCGGATAACCTTAAAATAATTCCGGTTCTCCGTGCCCGTGCAAAAGCCATTTTTAAGAACCGGAAAAGGATAAATATATAAACAACCGTTAAAATTAGCCCGGTCAGCAAAGAATGAGAAAATAGAGGGCTGAAACCATAAAACGCACGGTAATATTCAAGAAAATAGGTAAGCGGTATCAAAGAGGCAACCAAAGGTAAGGGCTGAGGTAAAAAATTTATCGGATAATAAATCCCACAAATCAGCATTAGTAAAGTCGCCAATGACCAAGCAGTAACTTCTACTCTTTGTCCGTATAACATTATCAGTAAACATACCAACATACCAATGATTAAAGCACTTAAGAATATTCCTCCGAGAAAAATAAGTGTAGCAAAAAAAACAGGCATTATAAAACCAAACGCTTTTTGCGAAAAAAAGGTAAGTAAAATGAAAACAATTAGTCCACGCATCATTCCGACTATCCACGAACCGAGAATATAATCATAATGATTCACCGGTGCTAAAAAAGTATGTTTTATACTTTTTGACCATATATCATAAAGCAAACTGTAAGAAACATCTAACTGGGTAACCTGTAAGACACCAGCAGTAATCGCTCCGGTTAAAACAAAAGCAAGCGTATTTTCTTTGAGTTCAAGAAAATTGCCCATTATCCCTACCGAAAGTAGTCCGACTACGGGCCAGAAAAGTATCTCCATAAAAGCAAAAAAATTTCTTTTCGCAAAAATAAAATTACGATAAGTAAAAGCGTAAAATTTACCCCACACCGCAAATAATGTCCTACCCTTCGGGACCGGAATAAATACAGTGGAAAATAAAATATTTGAAGAATTTCTCCTCCTTGAGGGGGAAGTATGGGGTTTACTCTGCCAGTTCAAGAAATGCTTCCTCCAGATTTGTACTTTTAGTCATCTGCATAAGTTCATCTTTTGTCCCTAATGCCTTGATTTCTCCATCCTTAATAAAACCAATCCGTTCACACAGTTCTTCCGCCTCTTTCATATAATGCGTAGTAAGAACAATTGTTACTTTATTTTCATTACGAATCTGCAAAATTAGTTCTCGGATTTTTTTGGCAATATCCGGGTCTAAACCGAGTGTCGGCTCGTCTAAGAAAAGGATTTCCGGTTTATTGATGAATGCTTTCGCCAGTGCCAGTTTTTGTTTATTCCCGGTAGAAAGTTGTTCGTATTTGGTCTGTCGAAATTCTTCTAATTCAAACATTTCTAAACAGTTATGCACCATTCTCCGACAATCATTCGTGCATAAGCCATAAAGTAAAGCATAAAATTTTAAATTCTCTTCTACAGTTAAACTCCAAGGAAAATTGGGATTACCCGAACACATATTCAGCCGTGTCTTAATTTTTATACTGGCATATTTAGTTATCTCTTCACCAAGAACCCACACTTGTCCCGCATCAGGTAAGAGTTGACCGGAAAAAATATTCAGTAATGTGGTCTTCCCAGCGCCATTCGGTCCTAAAAGACCAAAAATTTCTCCTTCTTTTACTGCCAGGTCAACTCCACGCAAAGCATAAGTGTATTTTTTCTTCCATAAACCGGAAGAAAAAGTTTTCTTCACCGATTTAGTCACTATCACATAATCAGTAACTTGAGCCATTTGATTTTTACCTTCTTTCTTGTTGTGTTAATAATCAAATTTGAGAATTAGTTTTTGATATACATACCGCGATTGAGCCGAATATAACGAATAATAGCGAATCCAACGAAAAACAAAATTCTAAATCCCAATTTCTAAATTCTAAACAATCTCTAAATTCAAATTTCAAATGTTCAAAACTCCTCACTATGCACCTTTTTGAATTTTGAATTTTGGTCATTTGTATTTGTTTAGAGTTTAGAATCTCGTATTTAGAATTCTAAATTCGCTTCCACCTGTGCCTGCGATACCGGTGCAGGCTTCACAGGTGCAGGCATTCGGCTCATTCATTATTCTTCACTCGTGACTTCCCGATAGGTCACGGTCTACCGAAAATATGGATTTATCTGCACCGCAGACTGGACAGACCCAATCTTCAGGCAAATCTGCAAATGCTGTTCCGGGATTTACTCCCGAATCCGGGTCACCTTTCTCCGGGTCATAAATGTATCCACAAACCGTACATTTGTATTTTGCCATTCTATTTCGTCTCTCCTACTTTTTCTCAACTATCCCCAGAGTAAATTTCCGGTAACAACCTTAACACCTTGTGTCTACTGATTTACTGTCCCTTCAGGGTGAACCCTACGGGAACGGTAGAATTTTCTAAAACATTTTCCGTATTTCTCGCAAATTTCCACCAGAAATGTCCATTATTGCATCCGCACCGTATTTAATCGCTACCAGAAGTTTTTCTTTTTCCTCTTCAAGATTTACTCTCTGTGGTGAAGTCCCGATATTCGCATTAATCTTCGTCCTCAATCCCTTCCCAATCCCCTTAACATTGAACGTTGAACGTTGAACGAGTTTTTTGGAATCACAATCGTCCCCTCAATCAGCCCTTGAACAATAAACTCAACCGTCTGTTTCTCTTCTTGAGCAACCTTTTTTACTTCTTCCGATATTTCAAGTTGAATACATTTTTCAATAATGGTCATTTAAACCCTATCCTCTCAATTGGAACAATTTTTCGCCTAACTTGTTCATAGACGAACTTGATTCGGAATACTACTTGATAATAATTCTTTAAGTTCTTTAGTTCCCTGACGAATATTCTTTTGTCCGAAGACCGCACGGATGACGGCGATTCGTTCGGCACCGGCAGAAATTACTTCCTGAAGATTATCCTGATTTATTCCACCAATGGCAAAAAAAGGTATTTTTATTCTTTTTTTTATTTCTCCAATTATTCCCAGTCCGAGTGGTTTATATTCCGGTTTTAGCGGAGTAGAAAAAATCGGCCCGATACTGATATAGTCAGCACCGTCTTTTTCTGCCTGAACTGCCTGGGCTAAACTGTGCGTGGAAACACCAATTACAAAATGACCAACGGATAACGGATAACGGATAACAATTTTTTTTACTTCACTTATTGGTAAATCATCTTGGCCAAGATGGAGACCGTCGGCAGAAATGGCTAAAGCAAGGTCTAAACGATTATTCACAATCAGCGGAACACTGTATTTCCTGGTCAACTGGCATAATTTTTTACCTATCTCATAATAATCACGGTCGGATAAATTTTCTGCCCGAAACTGTACTACATCCGCACTACCAAGGATTGCTTCTTCAATTTTCTTAAGATAAGAGGTAATTACCTCAAATTTTTTTTCTTTTATTGAAGGAATACTTATCTCCGGAGTAATGACATAAACTTGCCAGTTTGATAACTTCATTTTTATCCTAAGAATTGATTACAGTGATTACGAAAGACGATTATAGTGATATATCATTGCGAAAAAGTAAAACGACTGAAACAATCCATTACGAGATTATCACGGCTACGCCTCGCAATGACCATCTGTCCTTTCGGTTAACTCAGGATGGTGAGAATACCGAACCATGTGGTAGGTTATCATCTCTATAATCGTTTGTTTTAATCGCTGTAATCAATCTTTATTTTCAAGGGCTAAGAATATTTCTTTTTCTAAATGATAAACTCGGAACCGTAGTTTTTTGAACTTATATCCTGCTTCTTGCGAGATTAGTTTACCAAATTCTTCCATTACCCGGATTGCTTCTTCTACACGTATAAAATTAGCCATAACTAAATCCATTAGATTTTTTCTTTTCTTCTCTGCAATTCTTCTTCCAAAATCGTTTTTCACATTTCGTGCTCGAATAAGTTGGGGATATATATCCTGAGCAGTTTTGCTTAAATTTAGCCTAATTTTTTTCAATTTTTGGGCAATTTTTTGGTTCGGAAAAATAAAACGAAAAGTATCTTCTACAATTCTTAAACCTTCGCGAGCACGGTTAAAATTTGCATCTAAAAGACGATAAATTCGGAAGTTAAAAAAAAATTTATCCAAGCAAGTGGAGTCCTGAACTTTTATTGCGCGGGTTTTATGCATTATTGGGGTTTGTTAAAAAGAGTAATAAATAAAAAACGAATTATAGCGAATTATCCGAATATTTATTCGGTCTATTCACTATCATTCGGTTTATTCAATCTTCTGTCACTCTATTATGCGATTCTTAAGAGAAAGGAATATTTTTTATTTTTTTTATTAGTGCGGTGGTAGATTTTCCTTTTACCAAGGGTATGGTAATTACTTTTCCACCGTAAGATTGAACAAAATTTTTCCCAACAATATCTTCTAAATGGTAATCGCCACCTTTGACTAAGATATCGGGTTTGACTTCCGAGATTAAATCCGCTGGTGTATCTTCAGAAAAAATGGTCACATAATCAACTGCTTCTAAAGCCGAAAGAATTTCAGCTCGTTCTTTTTCCAGTAATAAGGGACGCCCTTCCCCTTTAAGTCTTCTTACGGAAACATCACTATTTAAACCGACAATCAGTATATCACCGAGCAATTTCGCTTTTTTTAAATATTGAATATGTCCGCAGTGTAAAAGATCAAAACACCCATTAGTAAAAACAATTCTTCTATTTTTCTTTCGCAACTTCTCTAAAGTTATTTTTAACTCAGATAACTTTTTTATTTTCGTGTTACTCATAACTCCATTTTTTCTACCTCTCGCCAGATAATAAATTTAGTTCCTTCATCCAGGTTAGTAAATTTCAATCCGCAAATCCACTCTCCATCAGTTTTTTCACATCTAGCCACAATTCCTTTGACATTGAGAAAGGAACGCGAAATCGGTAAAAAGAAAGACAAATTTACTACTTCATTGAGGGGTAGCGAGTATTTAGTTCTCATACCCAACCCAGTAAGACTTATATCTTGAAGAAAACCGCTAATCGGAAAAGGAAGATGAGCCAATCCAATCCGCACCACAACTGGATATTTTACTCTTTTTGCCCTCGGATGATAGCTTTCTCCCTCCTTAACCCGATATATTGCTTCCACTTCTTCTTCCATTAAGTCCATTAACCTTTCCGTTTCCGGGCTCACCAGATGAGAATAAGAAGAAACTAAATCTTCAATATTGCGTTGTAGCCAGTGCATCTCTTTCCAGAGACGAAATTTTTCTTTTAATTTCATTCCAATAAATTTCAAGCCAACAATATAGGTCGCTAAACCCTTTTCACAGCGCACTACTTTTGCTTTGGAAGTAAGAAATTTTCTTGAAAAAGGTAAAAAGATAGAAAGATTAACAATCTCACCCTTCCTTAAAGGTTTACTTGACTCTAACCCTAAACCGCTGAAACTAAGGTCACGAATAAAGATGGAAATTGGCAAGGGATAAGAAGATACCGCAATTTGACATAATGCCGGATATCTAATTCTCTCAGCTTTTCTTTTCAGTTTTACCATTGTTTTTATTTCCCTTTAAGAGAATCCTCTTAAGACAATTCTTCTTCCACAATCTGGCAGATTATATGCCCAACAGTAATATGTGTTTCCTGTATCCGTGCGGTTACTTGCGAAGGAACACAGAAAGCCAAATCAACAAGATTTCTCAATTCACCACCGGTTGCTCCTAAGAAACCAACCGTGTAGGCACCTTTTCTCTTTGCCTCTTTTATTCCTTCAATAACATTTAGCGAATTGCCACTTGTAGAAATACCAATCACTAGGTCACCCTTCCCCACTATCCCTTCTACTTGACGCGAAAAAATTTTTTCAAACCCATAATCGTTACCAATTGCGGTAAGTGCCGAGGTATCGGTAGTCAAAGAAATTGCCGGTAAACTTTTACGTTCTTTTTGAAAACGGGAAATAAGTTCAGTTGCCAGATGTTGCGCATCGGCTGCTGAGCCACCGTTACCAAAAAAAATAATTTTTTTCCCTTGTTGATAACACTGGATTATTCTTTTAGCAATCTGAGCGATAATTTTACTCTGCTCTTGAAGAGTTTTTTCTTTAACTTTTATACTTTCTTTAAGTAAACCCCGCACCTTTCCCTCAAGAGCGAAATATTCTCTCAATAATTTTCTTCCACCATGTGAGGTATGGGGTAAAGATTTATTTTTTTTCTCCATTCGAGGTGATTACCTCTCGAGGCGATTACCTCTACTCTCCAAGAATATACCGCTGGATAAAATTGGTATAAATTTCGCCTTCAAGAAAATGTTCATTTTTCATTATTTTCTGATGGAAAGGAATTGTCGTTTTTACACCTTCAATAATAAATTCACTTAAGGCACGGTGCATCCGCTGAATACATTTTTCCCGATTTTCATCCTCAACAATAAGTTTAGCAATTAAACTATCATAATATGGAGGAATGGTGTATCCTGAGTAAACATGTGTATCTACTCGTATTCCGGGTCCACCGGGAAGAATAAAATTTGTCACTTTACCTGAACAAGGGATAAAGTCACGTTCCCAATCTTCAGCATTAACCCGGCATTCAATTACATGTCCTTGAATTTTTATATCATCGGAATCGTAGTCTAACTTTTCCCCGGCAGCTAAACGAATTTGCTCTTTGACCAAATCAATCCCACTGACCATCTCCGTAACTGTATGTTCAACTTGCACTCGTGTATTCATTTCAATAAAATAGAAATCGCCTTTCTGGTCAACAACAAATTCTATTGTTCCGGTGGTAAGATAATCAACATTTTTTGCCGCACGGCGTGCTACTTCACCCATCCGATGTCGTAACTTAGAATTTATCCGCGGAGAAGGACTCTCTTCAACTAATTTTTGATGTCGGCGCTGGATTGAACAATCTCTTTCGGGAAAATAAACAACATTACCTTTCACATCAGCTAAAATTTGAAATTCAATATGGCTGGGCTCTTCAATATATTTTTCTAAATAAACTTCCGAATTGGAAAATGACACTTTCGCCTCCGCCTGTGCTGTAGCAATCGCATTCTTTAATGCCTCTTCATTTTGCACTAAACGCATCCCTTTCCCACCACCACCAGCACGTGCTTTCACCATCAAAGGATAACCAATTTCTTTAGCAATTTTTAAAAGATGTCCATCTTCTAAAGAAACTGGTTCTTCAGTCCCGGGAATAACCGGTACACCGGCTTTCTTCATAATTTTCCGTGCTTCCAGTTTATCACCCATTTTCCTGAGCACTTCTGCTGGTGGACCAATGAACTTAATCCCACTTGATTCGCAAACTTCAGCAAATTGTGGATTTTCAGCTAAGAAACCATATCCGGGATGAATTGCGTCGGCACCGGTTATCTCAGCCGCAGAAATAATACTGGGAATATTCAGATAACTTTCATTCGCTGGTGCTGGACCAATACATATTGATTCATCAGCCAAACGGATATGAAGACACTCACGGTCAATATCGGAATGCACAGCAACCGTCGGAATATCCAATTCCTGACAAGCACGAATTATTCTGATTGCAATTTCACCACGATTAGCCACTAATATTTTTTCAAACATTTTCGTCTAATTCTATTTCTCTGTTTCCACAGCTTCAACTTCAACTAAAAAAAGGTCCTGCCCATATTCTACTGGACTACTATTATCAACTAAAATTCTTACAATTTTACCATTTACATTAGAGACAACATCTTTCATTATTTTCATTGCTTCAATTACCGCAACTTTTTCTCCCACAGAAATATGGTCATCTTCCATAACTAACGGTGGACGGTCAGGCAAAGAACGATAAAATGTTCCAACCATTGGCGATTTTATCGGAAGAACCCTTTTTTTCTTCTCTTCCCTTTCTCCAGAAGAAGGAGGAGGATTTTCTTTCTCTGTAATTTCTAAAGGTGCAACCCCTCCTTGGGGGGAACCACTAGTTGCCCGTTTGAAGGCAATTTTTGCCCCTTCTTTCTCCCAGTAAAGTTCTTCAATGTCGGTACCTTTAATCAACTCAATAAATTTTTTTACTTGTTCTAAATCCATTTTTTAAGAATTGATTACAGCGATTTTTCAATGGCGATTACAGTGATTCCAATCCTTTAATCACCGTAATCATATTTACTAATCACTGAAATCATTATTTTATACTCGTTCCAAATATTCACCAGTTTCAGTATTGATTCTCACCACATCACCTTCTTTAATAAAAAGGGGCACTTGCACCACAACACCCGTTTCTAAAGTTGCTGGTTTCAAAACATTACTGACCGTATCTCCGCGTATTCCTGGCACAGTCGCCACAATTTTCAAATCAACAGTCAAAGGTAATTGAATCCCAATAACTTTCTCTTCTAAATATAAAACCTCAATTTCACTATTTTCTTTTAAGAATTTTTTATTTTCACCTAAAATTTTCTCCTCTAAAGAAAACTGTTCATAGGTTTCTAAATCCATAAAATAGTAGGTTTGCCCATCATGGTAAAGATACTGCTTCTTCTTCTTCTCTAAAACTAACTCTTTAAATTTTTCACCGGATTTAAATGTCCGTTCAATAATTGCCCCGGTATACAAATTTTTCAATTTTGTCCGCATCACCGCTCCCCCTTTACCCGGCTTATGATGCTGGAACCAAATAATCTGGTAGGGCTCATTATCTACTTGAATATTTAATCCATTACAAAAATCTGCTGTGGTAATCATCTTTCAAATCAACACATGTTTTGGCTGTTAATCCCGTTTAGACAGTTATGTCAATTAGAACGGGCTTAACTTACTAACGGACTAAACTGACCTCACAGGTTTGGTTAATATTTCACACCCTTTTTTAGTTACTAAGACTACATCCTCAATTCTTATCCCAAATTTTTGTGGAAGATAAATACCGGGTTCAATGGTAAAAACCATCCCCGGTTTAAAAATCTCCCTATTTTTTGAATTTATGAATGGTTTTTCGTGAATATCAATACCAATACCGTGCCCGAGATTATGTAAGAAATATTTTGCATAACCTGCTTTTTCTATTACCTGGTAAGCGAAAGAAAAAACTCCTCTCACTCTTTTCCCGGGTCTAATCCCGGCAAGTACCTTCTCTTGCGCTTTTTTAACAGTATTATATACTTTCTTTATAACTTTAGGTATTTTACCTAAAAAAATTATTCTTGTCAAGTCAGAACAGTAGCCCTGATAGGTTACCCCTAAATCAAGTAAAACCATATCATTTTCTTGGAAAACAAAGTTTGAAGTTAAATGATGCGGATAGGAACTGTTTATTCCACCAGCAACAATCGTTTCAAAAGCAACCCTTTCTGCACCTTTCTTCTTTAAATAATACTCAATTTCCCGTGCTAATTCTCGTTCACTCATCCCCGGATGAATAACTTTTTTTGCATACTGGTAACCAAGAAAGGCTAACTGACATGACTTGCGAAGGAGAATAATTTCCCGCTCGTCCTTGATTTCTCTCAAATTTGTCACCAGGTTACGCTGAAGAAAAAATTTTATTTTACTTTCCTTTTTTAACTTTTCTCCTAAACTAAAATTCATTTGTTTCGGTTCAAAACTGAGTAAATTCAATTTTTCTTTTTTTAATATTCTTACAAGAAGGAAAAATAAATCTTTATTTTTCAGAAGAATTAAAAAAGTATCTTTCAGCTGGCTAGCAAAATGGTCTTTTGCCTGGAGATAAAGTAACGGTGGAAAAAGAAGAAAAAATTTATCTTTTGTCAGCAGTCCCCAATAGCCCTCTTGCTGGAATCCAGTTAAATAAAATAAATTACTTTCATCGGTAACTAAGAAGCCTTCATTTTTTTTAATTTTTTGTTGTAATTTTCGCCACTGTGGGTTATTCATTTTGGTGGAACTAAATGAAATTCGGTTGGTTTTCTTCCGGAAAGCCCAAAATAATAGAGAATTGCTTGGACAATTCTTTTTGCCGCTTTCCCATCACCGTAAGGATTAACCGTAGTTGACATTTTCCGGTAAGCATCTTTATTTTCTAATAGATTTATGGTTTCTTTGAAGATTCTTTCTTCTTCTACACCAATAACTTTTACTGTTCCTGCTTTCACTCCTTCTGGTCGTTCGGTAACTTTCCGTAAGACAAGAACTGGTATACCTATTGCTGGTGCTTCTTCCTGCAGTCCCCCGGAATCAGTCAAAACGAGGTATGCTCTTTTCATCAGGTTAATAAAGTCAAGATAATCTAAAGGTGGTAGAAGATAAACTCTCTCGAGGTAATTACCTCGAAAACTAAGAATTTTATAAACCGTTTCTCTCACCTTTGGATTAAGATGAACCGGATAAACAATTTGCACATTGAGGTGATTACCTCTTTTGTATTTTTGCACAATTCTCTTTAATGCCCGACAAATATTTTCTAAAGGGGTAACCACCCCTGGTTTATCCCAATTTTCTCGCCGATGAGCAGTTACCAAAATAATCCGTGACTGGTGACTGACAACTGGTAACTGAGTAAATAACTTTTTTAAAATTGGATTACGAAATTGATGTTTTTTCTTCAGGGCTAAAAATAAAGCGTCAATTACTGTATTCCCGGTGACAAAAATCGTTTTCCGTATTCCGTAGTCTGTATTTCGTTCTTCAGAGATATTTTCTTTCAACAAATTTTCTTTTGCATTTAAAGTCGGTGCAAAATGCAAATCACACAAATTATCGGTAAGTAAACGGTTCACTTCTTCTGGATAAGGATTAAATTTGTCTAATGAACGAAGCCCGGCTTCAATATGTCCAACCGCTATTTTCTGGTAATAACTGGCTAAAGTAGCCACAAAAGTTGTTGTCGTATCCCCGTGGACAAGAACTAAATCCGGTTTTTCTTGTTGAAGAACTCTTTCTAACTTTTTTAAAGCATTAACGGTAATCTGGTATAAGGTCTGCTTTTCTGTCATAATGTTTAGGTCGTAATCAGATTTTATCCCAAAAAGGTTTAATACCTGGTCAAGCATCTGCCGATGTTGTGCGGTTACACATACCTTAACTGTGAACTGTAAACTGTGAACTGTGAACTGTTTTATCACCGGTGCCATCTTTATTGCTTCCGGTCTCGTCCCAAAAATACAGAGTATTTTTTTCATCTTAAGTAGTGATTATACCGATTATGGTATCACAACGGCTAATGTGATACCATTATTAACGGTGCTTACAGTGATTTTTTCAAAAAATCTGACAATTTATCTTTGCCCACGAAAAACAGTTAATAGAATTGCCCCTTGAGAAAGAATTAAAGTCACAATATATACCAGAAAGACAATCTCTTTTTGGGTCCAACCCAAACGTAAAAGACGATGATGGAAATGTTCTTTATCCGCCTCAAAAATTGGACGCCTTTTAAGGAAACGACGAATAATCGCAAAAATTACATCCGTAACCGGTAAACCAATAACTAAAATCGGAATAAAAAAGGCAATTACTGCGGTTGTTTTTAGGGTCCCAATCACCGCAATTGTCCCGAGAAGAAATCCAAGCAACATTGAACCGGTATCACCGAGAAATATTTTTGCCGGATAAAAATTATGATAAAGAAAACCAAGACAAGCACCACATAGTCCGATAGAGATTAAGGCGGCTAAATTCAACTGTTTTGCAAGAAAAACAATTTTTGTTCCCCCCTGGATTAGCGAAATAATAAAAAAAGTAAACGCGGCAATTGCTACCAGACCAGTAGCTAAACCGTCCAGTCCATCAATTAGGTTAATTGTGTTCATAAAACCGACCAACCAGACAACTGTAATTATCTGGCTTAAAAGAGTAGGTAGATAATAGAATTTGCCACCAAAAATTTGTAGTAAAGTCAGCCCAAGAATACGTACACCATAGTCCATGGCAATATAAGCAGCAATTATCTGAGTAAGTAATTTTGCAATTGGTGAAATATTTCTCTTATCGTCAATCATCCCGAGGATAACAATTAAACTTGCGGCAATAAATACACCAGTTAACTGTTTACTTAATTCAAGGTAACGTATCAATCTTCCCGCAGAATATAAACTATCTTTGTATTCAAGAAGAGTCCTAAAGTCAGCAGAGAAAAAGTAAAGAATAATTACACTGAGAAGCAAACCGAAATATATACTCAAACCACCCCAGCGCGGGATAGGTTGAGTATGCACTTTCCGTGAACGGGAACGGGGATAATCAAGAACTTTAAATTTTTTTGCTAAATGATGAAAAAAAGGTGTACTTAAAAAAACTGCCAGAAAAGTGAGTAAAAATATTCCAAAATAAAGTCTAACCATTTTTCAAGCGTATTCTTTCCCAATAAAGTGGAAAGCGGCGAGTAAATTCATAAACTTTATTTTTTAGATTGGCTAAATATTTCTCATCCCTACGGTGAGTAAGGGCTATATGGATAAACTCAGCAATTTTGAGCATTTCTTTTTCTTTCATTTTCCGTGTGGTAACTGCAGGGGTACCAATTCTTATTCCTGAAGTAATGAATGGTTTTTCCGGATCATGAGGAATAGAATTTTTGTTCACGGTGATCCCGGCTTTATCCAGAATTTGCTCTGCTTCTAAACCAGTAATTTTTTGTTTTCTTAAATCTAATAAAAACATATGGCAATCCGTCCCTCCAGAAACAATGCGGTAACCCTTCTCTTCCAATGCTTGGGCTAAAGTACGCGCATTTTTTAATACTTGTTTTTGATATTCAACAAATTCCGGTTTTAATGCTTCACCTAAAGCAACCGCTTTCGCCGTAATTACATGCATTAAAGGTCCACCTTGTGTCCCGGGGAAAATCATCCGGTCAATAAGATGAGCGTATTTTTTTTTACACATAATTATTCCACCCCGTGGACCACGTAATGTCTTATGTGTAGTAGTCGTCACAAAGTCAGCGTAAGGGACTGATGAAGGGTAAATACCGGCAGCAATCAATCCAGCGTAATGGGCAATATCGGCCATTAAATAGGCACCAACCTCGTCACAAATCTGACGAAATTTTGCCCAATCAATTACTCGCGAATAGGAAGATGAACCAGCAACAACTAATTTCGGTTTATGTTTGAGAGCTAAATGTCGTGCTTCCCGGTAATCAATAAGTTCAGTTTTCCGACTAACAGAAATGGGAACGGGTTTAAAATATTTACCACTGAAACTTGTCGGATGACCGTGGGAAAGATGTCCCCCATGACTTAAATGCATACCCATAATTGTATCCCCGGGATTAAGCACGGCAAAATATACTGCCATATTTGCCTGCGTACCTGAGTGTGGTTGGACATTAACATGTTCACAGACAAAAAGTTTTTTACATCTTTCAATAGCTAAATTTTCTATTTTATCATAGTATTCACAACCACCATAGTAGCGTTTCCCGGGATAACCTTCCGCATATTTATTGGTTAAAACTGACCCTTGTGCTTCCAACACTGCTTCGGAGACATAGTTTTCTGAAGCAATTAGTTCTAAATTTTTTGTCTGGCGTAAAGTCTCCTCACGAATAAGATGGTAAGTTTCAGGGTCTTCTTTTTTTAAATAACTCTCTTTCATCTTCCTCCTCCCTGAACAACAATTTAGTAAGAAGTTTTATTAAACATTTTTTTATTTCTTCCTTACAGAGACGGTAAATTCCCGGCGATTGTCCAATCGGGTCGTAAATTTCAAAATCCGCCGAATCGGCGGATTCTTCCACATATTTCTTTAATAAAAAGGTTTTGTTTTCTGCTTGCGGAAATTGTTGAACTATCTCTACTCCTTGCCAGTTTTCCATTACTAAGATTAAATCGGTTTCCTTAACATCTTTTTCAGTAAGTTTTGTAGGTTGATGTTTGGAAAGGTCAATATTCTCTTCTTTCATCAGTTCTTTCACTGTGTCCGGTACTTGTAACCGTGGGGAGGCAGCTATCCCACGCGAAAATACCTCTGCACTCTTGATTTTTTTCTCAAGAAGCATTTTTTTAAACATTGTTTCGGCCATTACACTCCGACAAGTATTAGCAGTACAAACAAAAAGAATCTTCATCTTTTAATTATTGAATTACACAAATGAAAATTTGCGAATTATACGGATTAACCATTTACCATCCAACCAGCAAATTATTCAACTCTGTTTTTTTAATATATCCTTCACGGATAACCAGGAAAGGAACAACCGAGAGATCAATAATTGTTGATTCAACTTTATATTTTGTTTCTCCGCAAGCAAGAATTACTTCCACTTTGTTTTTTAGATTTTTTATTGCTTCCTTTGCCGTAACCGGACTTTTTTCTCCGGAAAGATTAGCACTGGTTGTTGCCAAAGGGACACCCGAGGCACTAATTAAAGACAAAGCAATTTGGTTATCCGGTATTCTTAGACCAATTGTTCTTGAACCACCCGTAAGAATTGTTCCTAACGGCGAGGACTTAAAGATAATACTTAAAGGACCGGGCCAATATTTTTTGATCAGTTTTTTGGCATTTTTTGGCAATTCACTAATTAAAGGATAAATTTTTTTTATCTCATCAAGAAGAAAAATTAAAGGTTTATCAAAACTGCGTTCTTTTATCCAATAGATTTTTTTTCTTGCTTCCGGTAAGAAAGCATTCGCTCCTAAACCGTAAACGGTATCGGTAGGAAAAACGACTAAACCGCCCTTCTTAATTACTTCTGCAGCTTGCTTAATTTTTTCTTTTTCCGGGTGTAAAGGATTAACCTTAAAAATTGTTGTCCTCCTCATAACAATTGTATAATGTTACAAAAAAATCTTGCCAAAAGTCAATTTTTTAGGTAAAATGTAAACAGATAAGATGCATATTGATTCTTACCAATTTGGTGAGATTATTATTGATGGTAAATGCTATACTGCGGATGTGATCATTTATCCAGAGCGGGTGAAAAGTAACTGGTGGCGTAAGGAAGGACACGAATTGTGTTTAGAGGACATCCATGAAGTTCTGGAAAATAAACCCAAGACAATTATTGTCGGTACCGGCGCAGCAAATTGTATGCGTATTTTACCTGAGACAGAAAAATATCTCCTTTCTCAAGGGATAAAACTAACTGCTCTCCCTACCGAAAAAGCAATAAAAACTTACAACCAGCTCATCGCTGCGGGTGAAAAGAACATTGTTGCTTGTTTACATCTCACCTGTTGAGTAGTGACTACCACGAATAGAGCAAATGTTACCAAATTATACGAATTAGGATTATGTATTCGGTTTATTCGCTTTAATTCGTGCAATTCGTTTAAGTTACAAAAATGGATGAATATCCGCGTATCCTTACTTCATCTTTTACTCCCTTTGACCCGCTTCTTTTAGCTAAAGAGACAGAAAAGATTGTCTGCTCTGGTGATGCACGGAAATATACTGACTTTTATTGTACCGGTGTCTACGGAGGTATTTCTACTGGTTATTTAGTTGGTTGTTGTTTAAGATGTATTTTCTGTTGGGTAGATTTCTCACGTGATTACCCGGAAATTTATGACAAGTTTTACACTCCAGAAGAAGTAGCAAGAAAATTGGTTGAAAATGCAAGAAAAAGTGGCATAAGAAAAGTAAGAATTTCCGGCGGTGAACCGACAATCAATAAAGAACACTTATTAAAAGTTTTAGATTTAGTAGAAAAAAATGGCTTATTTTTTATTTTAGAAACAAACGGCATACTTCTGGGCAGTGAGCCGGATTATCTTTTAGCATTAAAAAAATATCATAATCTTTATTTAAGAATTTCCTTAAAAGCTGGCACGGCTAAAGGTTTTGAAAAACGTACCGGTGCGATAGGTAAATTTTACGAACTACCTTATAAAGCAGTAGAACAAGCAATAAAAGAAAAATTATATTTTCGGGTTGCTTGTATGAGTGACCCACGGCTAATGCCACCGGAAGAAAAGAGAGAAATGTGTAAAAAACTTAAAAGTGCCGGGTACTACGATTTTTTAGAAGAAGAAATCTGTGACCCTTATGAGACAAGTATCATCAGGTTAAGAAAAGCCGGTTATTCAATATTTTAAAAAAAATGAAAAAAGCGCTACTTTATGAAAGATTACCCAATTCCTGGATAAAATGTAATATTTGCCAAAGGAGATGTATAATTGAAGAAGATAAATTTGGCTGGTGTGGAACACGAATAAACCAAAAGGGAAAACTTTACACCTTAATTTACGGTAAAGTATCTTCGTGGATGGTTTCACCCATTGAGAAGAAACCAATGTTCCATTATTATCCTGGTTCAAGATGGTTATCTTTAGGAACATTCGGTTGTAATTTTCGTTGTCCGGGATGTCAAAACTATGAAATTGCTCATACACGAATGGACACGAATATTCTAAAAGAACACGAATCTACACGAATGATCTCGCCGAAAGAGTGTGTAGATTTAGCAAAAAAATATAATTGTTTTGGTATTTCTTGGACTTATAACGAACCGACAATTTGGTTTGAATATACTTTAAAAAGTGCAGAGAGTGCGAAAGAGAAAACCGCAGAGAACGCAAAAGTGCTAAAAACCAATTATGTAACGAATGGATTCATAACTCCTGAAGCGTTGGATTTAATCGGTCCTTATTTAGATTCTTTCCGTGTAGATATAAAAGGATTCAATAAGAAAACTTACCAAAAAATTGCACATATCTCTGACTTTAGGGGAATTTTGGAAGTAACCAAACGGGCTAAGGAGAAATGGAAGATGCATATTGAGATTGTAACTAATCTTATCCCTACTGTTAATGATGAGCCAAGTGAATTAAGAGAATTAGCAAATTGGATAAAAAGCGAATTAGGTGAAGATACACCCTGGCATATTACCCGGTTTATCCCCTATCTTTATTGGACAGATTTACCAAGTACACCGGTAGAAAAATTAGAACAAACACGTGAAATTGGTTTAAAAACTGGCTTAAAATATGTTTATTTAGGTAATGTTCCTGGACATCCCGGAGAAAATACTTATTGTCCAAAATGTGGTAAACTTTTAATTGAAAGAAATGGATTACTAATTACCAATTACCGATTGAACAGGAATCGCTGTCCTTATTGCCAAGCAGAAATTGCTGGTTACTTCCTTGATTCCAGCGATGAACTGAACGATACCAGCGATAGAAAAAAATCACCTTAATCGTGGACTTCATCGCCGTAATCATTTAGTTTAATCGCTGTAATCGTATTACACTATGAAATGTCTAAATTGTGGTAAAGAGTCAGATTTAAGAAGCAATTACCTCGTTAGCAAATTTCTTGGTTTTTGTCTCGATTGTATCCGTAACGAGTCAGGTGATCACCTGTTTGAAAAAATTAAACCAAAAATAGAAGAAGTGCACCAGCGAAGTCGTAAAAAGTTTGCTTTGCCCCCAAGAATACCAAAAGCAGAAAATGGAGTAAGATGTAAAATCTGCGCAAACGAATGTCTAATTCCTCAAGGAGAAAGAGGATATTGTGGGCTAAGAAAAAATGTTAATAGTAAATTGATCCATTTAGCTGGAACTGCTCAAAAAGGTATTTTAGATTGGTATTATGACCCTTTACCAACAAATTGTGTCGCTGGCTGGGTATGTTCTGGGAATAAACAATATGACAAGAATAATCTGGCTATATTTTATCGTGCCTGTACCTTTAATTGTTTATTCTGTCAGAACTGGCACTTCCGGGGGACACGAATAGACACGAATAGAAACCACGAATTGACACGAATGATGTCGGCGGAGGAATTAGCAAACTGTGTTAATGAAAACACCTATTGTGTTTGTTTTTTTGGTGGTGACCCGGCACCGCAATTGCCTCACGCACTGGCCACCTCAAGAAAAATACTGGAAAGAAAAATGACACCTGTTACTCAACAGGTGTCATCGGCTACTCAGCCGATAAGAATATGTTGGGAAACAAACGGTTCAATGAACCAAAACTTATTGGAAGAAGTAGCGAAAATAACTTACCAATCCGGTGGTTGTATCAAATTTGACCTGAAAAGTTATGATGAAAAATTAAATTTTGCCCTTTGTGGTGTTTCTAATAAAAGAACCTTAGAAAATTTTGTCTATTTAGCCAATTGGATTAAAAATAAGGAAGCACTCGGCTCCCAAGAACCCCCCTGCGGAGGACAACCCTTTTTGGTCGCCAGCACTTTACTTATCCCCGGCTATATTGATGCTCAAGAAGTGTATAAAATTGCTTCTTTTATTGGTCAACTTAATCCAGAAATACCTTACTCACTTTTAGCCTTCTATCCCCAATTTTTCTTTTCTGATTTGCCGGTAACTACAAGAAAAGATGCTTACGAATGTTTAGAAGCAGCAAAAAAAGCGGGCTTAAAAAATGTACATTTAGGAAATATCCGTCTTCTAAAGGTAAGCGAATAAGTGCAAATAAAGCATATATTTATTCGCTCTATTCGCTGTCATTCGGATTATTCGACTCTGTCATTTTAGAAGAAAACAAGTAAGAAAATTAAAATAATTAAGAAAAAGAACATTATCTGTGCATAATTTTGCAGATTACCATTTTGAAGATGTTGAAGTTTTTTTCCCCAAGCGAAGAGCAAACTGCTCGAACGACCTAATACCATTTGTAAAATTTTTGTTTTCAAGATATCCCCTACCAATTTTACCGTTCGTAAATATTCGTGTTTATTCGTGCTAAAATATTACCAAAAAGAAAATTAAGACAATTAAGCAAAAAAACATTATGGTAGCATAATTCTGTGCATAACCAGTTTGAATATATCGCAATTTTCTCGCCAAGAGGAAGATAATTTTTCCCAGACGGTTAACCGCACCGTCAATTACATTCCGGTCAAAAGAGTTTATCCTCTCGCTTATCCTCTCCAGCAGTCCGCTACCATTGACAATTAGTTTTTCCACATTCCCTTCTTCTTTACTAATCATCCAAGTTTCTTTCGCATAAGGGATAAGTTTTTCTAAACCTAAAGTATAACCACGGTCAAGAGGGGCAATTATCCTTCTACAAAACCAAAGAAAAGAAGAAACAAATTTCCGATAATAATAGTCAAGGTCAAGAAGAAACACTCGCCGGGGAGCAAAATATTCTTTAAGAAGAACAAAGACCAATAATCCAACCAAATAAACTTGCATTGCACTGGTAATATTTCCTAAAGAATAGAAATTTATTTTCTTCAACGGGTAAGGAAGAACTTGCATTACTATTTTAGGATAAACACCGGTGAAAAAACAGAAAAGAGCAAGAGAAACCATTGAAACAAGCATACTTAGCGGTAATTCCGCCTCCAAGTAAGGGTGCGGATTACTGTATTTTATTCTTGGGAAAGAAATTCGCATCTGTTTGAATCCGTGTAAATCCGTTTGCATCGTCTTTCTTAAGAAACCAAAATAGATAAATTTTAGGAAAGAAAGCCAGGTGCCGATGGTAGCAATTTTGAGCAGAAAATAAATGGTTTCGTTACCGTGTGCACTTTCGCTGATGATTATCTTGCTGATATGCCCATTAAATAAAGGAATCCCAGCAATAGAAAATGCTCCAATTAAAGCCGTAAATGTAGTAATTGGCATTCTTTCAAATAAATATCCAAGGTTACTTAGCTTTTCTTCACCGAGGTTATAAATCACTGCCCCGGCACACATAAAGAGTAAACTTTTATAAAGAATATTGTTTAAGGCATGAAAAAGTCCACCATTCACACCGAGGTCGCCACCAAGGCCAATTGCGGCAACCATATAACCAACCTGGCTCACAATATGGTAAGAAAGAAGTTTACGCATCTTATTTTGCATCAGTGCAAAGGTTACACCGTAAATTGCCATCAAGGCACCCATATAGGCAAGAAAGTTTACTCCCGGAAAAATTCTGGCTAAAGCATAGACTGCGGTCTTCGTAGTAAAAATTGATAATAAGACACTTGTATGAAATGAGGCTTTCGGATAAGCATCAGGTAGCCAGGTATGGAAAGGAATAAAGCAAGCGTTTATCCCGATACCGAGAAGGATGAGGACGAAAGAAAGTTTAGTTGTCGGTGTAGTAAGCAGATTTAGACCAAATCTTCCAGTAGCGAGATAAGTATTTACATACTCAATTAATATTCCCGCAAATAAACAAAGCCCAGCAAAAAGATGAAAAAGTAAATAGCGAAATCCAGCCTTTAAAGATTCTTCTCTTTCTCCATTTCCTGCCCGAGGATGCACATCCCCTTCAGGGTGAACCTTCAGGGTGAACCCTAACCAGATAAGGAAAGTGGAACTAAGCGCCATTAGTTCAAGAAAAATGAAGAAGACCAAGTATTCACCAGCAAAAATTGCCCCTAAACTTGAACCGATATAAAAGAAAGAAAGAGGAAAATAAAGATTCTCTTTGACTTGGAACGAATAGAGAATAACAAAAAAGGCAAGCAAACTGAAAATATAGCCAAAAAATAGATTCAAACGGTCAACATAGAATAAAAGAAATGGTGAGTCAAAAATACGGACAAAATATGCAGTTTGTGGTTTGAGGTAATTACCTCTAAGGAAGATTATCTGGAGGAAAGCAAAAAAAGGAATAAAAAGGAGAAAAAAATATTTTGCTTTGGGATAATTATCCCTTTTTCTCAGAAAAAACCAAAAAATTATTGCCCCCAAAAAATATACTATGGCAGGATGTATCATTTGGGGACTCCTCTTATCCTCAATATCCCGATGTTACATCGGGATGATTGTGTTCCCCCGACGTTACGTCGGGGTCACTGTCACCCCTTTAAGGGGTAATCATTTAGTAAGGAAATGATGAAAAAAATGTTTAACTAAAATGAAGTATAGACAACCAATAATGGCTAAAACTGTTTCCCAACCCGGGAACTGCCACCAAGGTTCACCTTGAGAGTTCACCTTGAAAGGATGCTCCTCTTCACTTGTAGCGGTGCGATTTATCGCACTTAGAGGTTCTTTCTCGCCGATTTCTCGTAAAGAGCAACTTTCTTCCGCTTTCACCGGGGCAAGTTCACTTGACTGAAAAACAGTAACTAACGCAGCAAAAAGCATACAAATTACCGGTAATTCCTGCGAAAAAAACTTTTTTGTTCTTTTTTTCATTGGGATGATTATCCCTTTTCTCATCCAATGCAAGATTTCTTTACGCACAAAACGCCACCTTCCACCGATTTTTGCTCCCGGCAATTTACCTTGCTCAACTAAGAAATATACTTTCTTTCGGTTTAACCGAAGCAGTTCTGCCGTTTCTTTTAAAGTAAGAATTTCCGGAAAGTTGCCTTTATCTACCATTATTTTCTCTTAACTTTTGTTATTTTACCATATTTACTTTTTTTTGTCAAGACCCGTAGAAAAAATTTTTTACGAAGAGTTTTCAAGAAAAAAATTAACCCCGCCCACAAATTTGTGGGCGGTCTTTCACCCAGCCCTTTTACAAAAGGGCTGGGTTTGGGTTAAAATAAAAAACCCCGGTTTTCAAAACCGAGGTTTTCCTAAAAGACTATAATTGTAGGAGAGAGTAGAGTCTTTTCTACCTAAAATTCTAACTTAGAATTTACTTTTTTGGTATAGTTTTTAACTTTTGAATATTCTCAAGATAAAGAGGTTGGAGGGATTCTTCGGGAAATTGACCAATCTCCCGGAGTCGGTAAGCAGTCAACCACCTCGACCGCGCCAGTTTACCTCCTCCCTGGGATAACCAAGTAAAAAGAATAGATTTGACAAAACGCCACTCCCGACCAATTTTTCTTGCCGGGACCTTACCCTTTTTCGCTAAATTAGACAAAGTTTTTTTACCGACACGCAAAAATTGGCTGGCTTCATCCAGATTAAGAATTTCCGGAAAAAGCAATGCTTTCCTCATTTTATTTTTCTTCATTTTTTCTTCCCTTTTGTGAAATTTTTCACAAAGTTTTTTCAAAAAATTAAAAAATAAAAAAAGACTATACTTAATTATAACCTAAAAAGAGCTTTTTGTCAACCCCGCCTTTTTGATTGATGCTTATTATTTTTTAGGTCTTTGTTTTTAATAACATCCACAAGTCTAAAAATAACTTAAATTATGCTTCATAGTGCTAATAAATATCCAATTAGACGACAGGTAAAAAGACCTATCAATCAAAAGGGCGGGGCCACTAAAAAAGAACTTAAACTTCCTAATTCAGCAGCTAAATCAACATTACGCAACTTTATTTTCGGGGGAACAACTAACTTTACCGGTGCAAAATTAAGGATTGCCTTTACTCCGCTTTTCACCAATTGCACTCCTACTTTTTGTGCAGCAAAAACCGGCACCGCAATAATCCCAATTTTTATTTTCTTCTTTTCAATTACTCTCTGTATTCTCTGGACAGGAAAAACCTTTTTACCGTAAAAGATTTTCCCTATTTTTTGCGCATCGCAGTCAAAAACGGCAGTAATCTCAAATCCCGCCTTCGGAAAACCCGGGTAGGCAAGGAGGGCTTCCCCTAAGTTACCACAGCCAACCAGAGCAACTTTCCATTTCCTATCCAAACCTAAAATTTTTCTTATCGCTTGGGAAAGTTTCTCCACCGGATATCCGATACCCCGTGAACCAAACCGTCCAAGATAGGTAAAATCACGTCTCACCTGATTAGAATTTATCCCGCTCATCTCTGCCAATTGAGAAGAAGTGACAAAATCCATCTTTTTGTTTAACAGTTCTTCCAAAGAGCGCTTATAGACAACTAGACGCAAAACCGTCTTTTCCGGTATTTTTCTCTTTTTCACCTGCACTTTATCGTTCCTTAACCAGCAGGTTTACCCCGCACCTTTGCTAGATATGAGTTGTTTTTGATGCCATCCACTCTCAATAGGCGGAGAAAAAACAAACTAAGTAGTATTCTCAAAAAAACTAGTTAACAATCTCCGGCTAACAACTCATCAAGACAAAGGCATCACCCAGCAAAGGTGCGGGGTTTATCTTTCTCTTTTTCTTCAGTAGAAGAAGTTACCTCTTTTGGTTTTTCTTCTTCAGTTTCTATTTTGGTAAGTTCTTCAGTTAATTCTTGTGTCCCTTTACGGAACTCTTTCAATGCCCGACCGATTGCCCGTCCCATTTCTGGTAATTTTTTTGGTCCAAAGATAATCAAAGCAACGACTAAAATCAAAATCAGTTCTGGTGTACCAAGTCCAAACATGTTTTTACCTCTGTAGTGATTACACAGATTTTTAAAAGATGATTACACCGATTATGTCAAAGGAAAAAATATCTGTGTAATCTTGTGTTTATAATCTGTGTAATCAAGTTTCATTTTAGCGGAGGCGTTCTATATTTCTCTGGCAGGTTTCGGCTAATGCTTTCTTGCTAAACCCTCCAGAAAAAGGTATTGGCTCTTCAATATTCCCATTTTCAAGACAGCGGAGAACATTTTTATATTCGCGCAGAGCATCTTTCTTTTTCCCTTCCCGTGCATAAACCTCGGCCAAATTGAAATGCGCCATCAGAAAGTTTTTATCCAAATAAATTGCCCGTTTGAACTCAATAATTGCTTCTTCCAGATGGTTAAGTTTATCTTTAATAAATCCCCGTAAATAATATACTTGTGGCAATAATTTATCCCTTACCAGCAGTTTGTTTATTTTCTCCAAAGCAAGAGCAAATTGTCCCCCGTCTAACAGATGAAAGATTTCTTGATAAAATTCTCCCACTTCCTCTTCTCTCAAACTAACTACTTCCGTAATAACTTTCTTTCTTGGTTCCTCTTTGCTTACCTGTAGAGAAAGGACGGGAGGAATTATTTCTTGAGCAACCCGGCTTAAATGGGTCTGTTTTGAAGTGACCACTTCTTTAGGGGTGATTACCCCCTTACCTACTTCTTTTTCGTAATAGAAAGTATTACCCCGATGAATTACTGCAAATTGTGAAAAGCGACCAATTGATTCCGCATAGCCTAAGAGAAGGTAACCATTATCATTAAGATGCCGATAGAAATGGTCAAAAATTTTTTCAATCTTTTCCGGCTTAAAATAAATCAATACATTACGACAGAAAATAATATCCCATTTACCGTGCGGAGAAGAAGGATAACTTTCTTCAGCAAGATTATGATAAACAAAATTTACCATCTTTTTTATTTCTTCGTTTAGATAATAGTAAACATCAACTTCGGTAAAATATTTTTTCTGATATTTCGGCTCAGTAAAACGTAAAGAATTTTTTCGGTAAATGCCTTTCTTCGCCTGTTTTAAGGACTCCATGTCAACATCGGTACCCAAGATCTCGATTTCCCAGTTTTTTAGATAGGGAAAAAATTCTTTCAAAATAAGTGCTACCGTATACGGTTCCTCACCACTGGCACAACCTGCCGACCAAATATCTAAGAAAAAATTTCCTTTCTGCTCTTTTTTTCTGATTAACTGAGGTAAAATTTCCTCTTCTAAAACGCTAAACTGTTCCTTTTGCCGAAAAAAAGAGGTCTCATTAATTGTAATTAAGGAAAGCAGAGCACGGAGTTCTTTCTTTCCTTCCGGATGGTAGGTTAAAAAACGATAATACTGTTCAAAATTTTCCAGTTGGTTTATTTGCATCCGCTGAAGAATACTTGCTTTCAGTGACTCCATCTTACTATGGTCAAAATGAAGTCCGGTTTTTTCCTCCAGAAATTCCTGGAAGAGAGTAAATTCTTCACTCCTCATCTCATTAACCCTCTCCATGGAAATGTAAACTTTTAATTATCTCTCGGGGAATCAAATCTAAAGGTAAAACTTTATCTACCCCACCAGAATCAATCGCTACTTTCGGCATACCAAAAATTAAAGAACTTTTTTCATCTTGAGCAATTGTTTTCCCACCGGCTTCCTTAATCGCTTTCAATCCTTGCGTGCCATCTTTACCCATCCCAGTTAAGATTACCCCAATCGCTTTAGAACCATAAACTTTCGCTACGGAAGAGAAAAAAATATCGGCTGATGGACAAATCCAACAACCATTTTTTTCTTCTTGGAGGGTAATCACTTCACAATCTAATAACCTAATCTTTTCATTTTCATCAACAACCATATTTTCCCCTGCCGGAGCAAGATAAGCAAAATCTGCTTTCACTGGTTCTCCATTTTCTGCTTCTTTAACTTTAATCCAACTTCCTCGGTTTAACCAGTTAATGAATCCTTGGACAAAACCTTCCGGTATGTGCTGGACAATACCAATCGGAACTGGAAACTCCGGGGAAAGACTGCTTAAAATCTTTTTAATTGCTTGTGGTCCACCAGTTGAACCCGCAAGAGCAACAAATCTCCTTATAACCTTATTTCCACTAATATGGGGATTTCGCTTTAACATTTCTTCTTTTGTGTGCAATTTCTTTTTTAACCGTCCTTTGAGATGGGTAATTACTCTAACTTGCGCAAGTAATTTTATTTCTCTTATCCATTGTTCATTTAAAAAACTATTTGGTTTTTCCATTATCTCTAAAGCGCCTAATTCAATTGCTTTAAAGAGATAACCACTACGCGCATATTTATCAGCACAGCCCGGCAGAGTTAAACCAATAATCGGTCTTGGTGAATGCGCCATTATATATTCTATCGCTTTTAACCCTTCAGTAAATGAACTACTTAAGTCCAAAGTAATGATGTCCGGCTGTAAATAGGAGATTTTCTCTCTTACCCACACCTTATTCGGAAACATTCCAACAATTTCTATTTCTTTATCTGAAAAAAAAACTTTTCCTACCGCCTCTCTCCCCTGAGGATTATCATCAATAATTAAGAGACGAATTTTTTCCATTTCTAAGAGGTAATCACCTCAACTACCAAGAAGTTTCTCCACCGTCTCAATAAAGATTTCCTGTTCAAAGGTGGACTTAGTAATGTAAGCATCAGCTCCTACTTCTAAACCTCTCCTTTTTTCTTCCTCTTTTTCTAAAGCAGTAACAATAATTATTGGAATATCTTTATACCTCTCATCTTTTCTTAATTTTTCACATAAACTGAATCCATCAAGATTAGGCATTTGGATATCGGTAATCACTAAAGCATATTTTTTTGTACCAATTTTTTTCAATGCTTCTAAACCATCGGTAGCTGTATCTACCCGATAACCCCAGGATTCAAGAATACTCTTTTCCAGTTCACGGACAGTAAAGAAATCCTCTACTAAAAGTATGGAGTGGTCAGATTTTCTTTGCTTCTCACGAGAAGAATCTTCTTCCTGTCCCTCCTCAGGCGGGTATGCTCTAGGGGTGGGAAGCGTGCCTGCCGAATCAATGAGGTCAGGGATATGCAAAATCAATACCGGTTCACCGGTGCCGAGGATTGTTGCTCCGGCAATATTTTTTATTTTTCTTATCGGCTCGGAAAGGCTTTTTATTACGATATCCTGTTCGCTAATTAAACGGTCAACTAAAAGACCAAGGTGTTCTCCTGCATAACCAACTACCACCAAGGGCATTTTTCTGCTTGACTCCTGGTTTATTGAGATGAAATAACCGTTTTCGGGAATAGGTAATCTTAATATCTCAGCTAACCTAATTATTGGTACTGTGCGGTCATTTATTCGTACGACTTTTCTACCTTCTACTGTGAGGATGTCTTCTCTTTTTATCCGGCTAATTAACTCTATCTCGGTTGCGGGGAGAGCAAAAATCTCTTTATTTACCTCCACTAATAAAGCATGTAAGACGGCTAAAGTTAACGGTAAAATCAAAATAAATTTTGTTCCCTCGTTAGATTTAGTTTTTACTTTCACCTGTCCACCAAGGTTCTCTATAATATTCTTCCTAACTACATCTAACCCGACACCCCGACCGGAAACTTCGCTTACTTTCTCCGTAGTGCTAAAACCAGGTTTAAAGATAAGAGATAGTACCTCTTCAGTTAATTCCTTAGTTTGCTCAGGAGTAATTAATCCTTTTCGTAAAGCAGTTTCTTTAATTTTATTTAGGTCAATTCCTTGACCATCATCTTCAATTTCAATATAAATTTGATCACCTTCCTGGTAGGCGTGAAGCATAATTTTTCCTCTCTCGGGTTTCCCTTTAGCCAGACGCTCTTGTGGTTTTTCAATTCCGTGGGCAACCGCATTACGCAGAAGATGTAAAAGTGGATCTCTAACCATTTCTAGTATTTTCTTGTCCATTTCGGTTTCGGCACCTTTAATTTGTAGTTCAACCTCTCTTCCATACTCACGACCTAAGTCACGCACACTACGCGGGAAATAAGTAAGAATTGTGGCTAATGGGAGCATCCGTAAACTCATCCCGCTTTCTTCCAGTTTTTTCACAACTAATTCTAAAGCGGAAACATCATCACTGGATTCACGGAAAATGGTTAATATACTTTCAGTTAATTCTTTGTTTACTTTCAATCGGTCCAGTTCTTTAACCAAAGGAATAAGTTGACGAAATTTATTTAATCGTTCTTGAGCATTCATTTGCCTGATGGTCAATTCACCGATTAAATTGATTAAATTATCAATTTTATCAGTTCGGATACGAATTGTTTCTTCGGAAACAGTAGGCGGTAGCAATTTTTCTTTCGCCAGAGAAGAAGTAGTTCCTTCCTCAACAGTAATTACTTCGCCTCGGGTCAGTTCTTCTTTTGCTTTTTCCAAGTTACTACAAATTCCTTCTATCTCAATACCACTTTCTTCACCGGAAACTTCTGCCTCTACCAGTAAACCAATGACATCCAAAGTTGCTAAGAGAAGGTCAACAGTTGAGGTGACTACCTCTCGCCGATTAAAATCTATTTGCTTTTCCAGAAATTTGGTTAAAAGGTCTTCCATCTGGTGGGTAATTTTACCAATACCCGTCCAACCAAGCATATTTGCTGAACCTTTAAGTGTATGTGCTTGACGCTGGATTTCTTCAAGGAGTGCTTTATTTTGTGGTTCTTTTTCTAAGCGAAGCAAGTTCTGGTTTAATTTTTGCAAATTTTCTTCAAGGTCAGCTCTGAATGCTTCCCGGAATTTTTCTTCCATCTCTACAAATTTGATTCCAGTGATTACAACGATAAAATCAAGATTACAGTGATTTTTTTATCACCGTAATCGCCTTTCATAATGGTATCACAATGGCTACTGTGATACCGTAATCGCTGTAATCAAGATATCTTGAACTGTTCAATTGCCTTTTTCAAGCGGACGGCTAATTCCGATAATTGCCCGATTGTATTCGTAATCTGTTCAGCACTTGTTGCAGTCTGTTTAGAAATCGTACTCATTTCCCGCATTATTGCTACCACCTGCTCGGAAGCAGTAGTTTGTTGCTGAGTAGCCAGACTAATCTGCCGTGCCGCATCCGAGGTCTGCTTGATCATATTCACTATTTCTTCCAAGGTATTACGCACTTTTGCTGAGAGTTCCGTCCCTTTATTTACTTTTTTGGTCACTTCTTCAATGGACATTACCGAACCAGCAGTAGCATCCTGTATTTCTCTCACTAGATTAGCAATTTCTTTCGCTTGAGCACTAACATTTTCGGCTAATTTTCTTATTTCCACGGCAACCACGGCAAATCCTTTCCCCGCTTCACCAGCACGCGCTGCTTCAATTGCCGCATTTAAGGCCAAAAGATTGGTCTGTTCCGCGATATCACTGATTATTTCCACAATCTGCCCGATTGTTTGCGATTTTTCACCAAGAGAAACAATTTTTCTTGCACTCGCTTCAGTACTATCTTTAATTGCCTCCATACCGTGTAAAGCATCTTCTACGGAAGTATGTCCCGCTTGACTATGAAGTAAACTTTCTTCAGCTAACTTAGCGACAAAATTAGCACTTTCAGAAATTTGTTTTGCTGTAGCTGAAAGTTCTTCAATTGTCCCGCTTGTTTCGGCAATTGAAGCGGATTGTTCCGTAGCCGAAGTTGCCTGCTGTCGTGCTGCCGCAAGTACCTCTACAGCCATTGTCTCAATTTGCACACCCGCATCGCGTATTTCTTTGGCTAAAGAACCTAAACTGACAATCATCGTATTGAACGCATCAGCAAGGTCACCTTTCGCCTCGACAAACCTGGAAAGGTCACCTTTAGCAATTTCTTTCGCTTGACTGGCAAGTTTCCGTAAATTTGTTACCATCTCTTTGAATGTCTCGGCTAACTTACCAATCTCATCTTGCAATTCTACTTTCGGTTCTATATGAAGATCACCTTTACTAATTGTGGTAGCTACTTCAACTAATTCACCTACCGGTTTAATAATTATCCGAGTGACCAGAATTACACCGACTACTCCAATAAAAATAAGGACAAAAGTCAAGAAAGCACCAAGAAAACTCATTCGCCAGATTGTCTTTTGCAAATCTTTGAGCGACATTCCTATTCGGACAACACCAATTTTAATTTTTTCCCCGGTCTCCGGGTCAACACTTTCTACCGGGACAGCAATATCATATATCGCTTCACCGGGCATAATTTCGTAACTGGAAACTAAAATTTCGGTAGTTTTCATTGCTTCTTCGTTTACTTTATTAGTAAGCGCCTTTTCTTCTTTACCGGTAGCACTTTTAGCTAAAGTTGAACCAAAAATATCCTGAATAATCGTATAAACCAAATCCTTTTCTTCAGCAATACTTCTGATTACTCGCTGAAGCATCTCTTCGCTACCAATAGAAATACCATATTCGGAGTTATAAGCAAGACTTTTCGCTAAAGCAAGTCCTCTTTCCACTAAACCCTCCCGCATCTCTTTTCTTACTAAATAACCGGCGATGACACTAAAAATTACGCAAACCAAAGTAATCATTGCCACGGTCGGAATAATGAATTTTATACGGACATTTTTCGCCCGTTTAAATAAAAAATCAATAATCGCCATCAGTTACTCTTTTAAACCCAGATTTTTCAGTTGAAAAATCTGTCCTTCGGACCGCCCTATCTTTTGATAGGGCGAGGTTACCCCGCCCCTTTTTATTGAAAACGATAAGTTTTGTTGAAAAATCTGTCCTTCGGACCGCCCTATCTTTTGATAGGGCGAGGTTACCCCGCCCCTTTTTATTGAAAACGATAAGTTTTGATGTATTTTTTTGTGCATAGATAGAATTGTTTCTTTCAAATAGTTTTACTGTCATGAAAAGGGGCGGCCGCTTGCGGCAAAATCCCCAATCAACTGGGGATTTTGGGTTAAAATTTTTTTGATAAGGATAAACGTTGTGCCAAGCCGAAGTCCTTGTAAGGAACTATACTATAATCAAAGTTATAACCACGATATTTCATCCCTAAACCACCACTAAGATTACTTAAATCATTACCATACTCATACCCAGCCCGGAAGAAAAACATCTCCTTTAAACAATACTCAACCCCTAAAGCAATCCTTAAATCTTCGTCTAAAGAATAATTACAATCTAAGCCCGTAAGTAATCTCTCCGCAAGCAAAGAATAAGCTATACCGAGTTTAAAATTTAAGGGTAAAGAGTCACTAGCAAGTTTTGTGCCCAAATTTTGGATATTGAAACCTAATCTTAAAGGAGTCCCAAGAATTTTCCACCATAAACTGCCAAAGTCCAGAGCATAAGCATTTGCCGAACGGTCATCAAGTTTTTCGTTAATCACTTTCAGATTTAATCCTAAAGAAAGATTATTAGAAATTCTTCGTGCGTATGATAAAAATAAAACAAAAGCACCAGCTGTATATTCCCCATCTTTCTCGTATAATGGTTGCCCCAAGGAAGCATCAAGTTCTTTTACTCGTTCAATACTGGTAGTAAGATAATTTATCCCGATACCACAAGCACCGGTTTTTCGTGGATAGACAAACCCTAAAAAACCGGAATGGATACCTTCAACATAACTAAGGTAAGAGGCAGTAAATTCTTTATTTCTTAATTGCCCCAATCCCGCGGGATTCCAGTAAATTGCGCTTGCTTCATCAGCTACCGCTACATAAGCATTACCCAGGGCTACTGCCCGCGCATTGGGACCGAGTTTAAGAAAATCAGCCGCACTGGTTCCGACACCAGCAGCGTAAGAGACAGTTGACCCCGTAAAAGAACCTTTGGTTCCATACGGGGCAGGTAAGTTGATAAGTTGATAAGTTGATAAGAAAACAACAAAAATCATAAATTTAAAAATTTTTTTTCTCATTTCCCTTCCCTCCCATTTAAACCAGTATCAACTCTTGGCTAAGGATTCAAGAATTTCTTTTCTGGTTCTCTCGTTTTCTTCAACAATCAATTTCGCAATAAGTTCAAAACCGTGGTCCATTCTTCGGAATCCTTCATCAATCTTTTTAAGCACTCGCCCATTTTGTTTTAATAATCTTGCCAGCACAACTGAGAGATATGCACCAATGAAAGCAAAAAACAAGTTAAACAAAAACTGCGGTAAACTCATAGTTTAAAACTCTCCTTTTTTATTCTTTCTCCTTAGATTTATCTTGGAAAAACTGTTCATCTCGCTCTTTTGAATTTTTTTATTTATGAAACTTCACCTAAGTTCAGTTACATTGATTACGGTGATTAAGACCACACGATTACAGTGATTAAATCATTGTAATCGCCCTTTCTAATCACTGAAATCAAGTTTCACTCTTGTGAAACTATTTAATCAAGGTAAATTTACCGGTTTTCTTGTCCCCGGTTGGTGATTCAACTATATAAAGGTATATCCCCCGGGCACATTCTTCCTCATCTTCATTTTTTCCCTCCCAGGTTACATAGTTACCGGTCGGTCCGGCAGTAATTTCTTTCACCAAATTGCCTGATAAAGTATAAATTCTTACCTTTGAACCGGAAGGTAGATTATGAAAAGCTAACCGATGGTCTTTTGCTTCTTTTATTTTGAATGGGTTAGGAAATACAACTACATTAGATGTATCCGTTGGTGAAGTTTGATAAGCCAGCAGTGTTGCCAACTCAGCAATTGCGGTATCGGTGCTTTTCACTGGCGCAGTTACGCCGTTATGGCAGGAAATACAGGAATTAGGTATTCCAGCGGCATAGGTTGATTTACTTACCTCGGGAGAGATAAATTTAAATGTATGCGTGTGGCTATTCGTTCGGGTCTCCACCATATGACATCCGGTGCATCTTGTCCCCGAAGTGTAGCCGGTTTGAACATTCTTTTTATGATAACTATGGATACCTTTCGTCTTACTTGGATGGCAAGTATAACAAAGTTCGTTATCTTCAGCATCTAATTTTGTCATTTCACTATAATTTGACCCGTGCGGATTGTGACATTTTTCACAACTAATCCCGTAATCCTTATGTTTACTCCATTTCCAACCGTCCCATTCTTGATGTCCACCTCTTTCTATTCCATCATACCAAGTAGTTGGCGCTGAATAAAGATAATCGGTTAATATATAACCCGGAAGAAAGGCACCGTTCCTTGTGCCAAGACCTTCGCTCTCTTTCCAAGGATAACTGAAGGTTCCCTTGCCACCGGTAGCGGTTAGACTATAACCTTTACAATGACACTGACCACAGACTTCCGCTGAGCGCTCAGGAATTAATTTTCCCGGATGGACATTTTTCGGGTCACCACCGTGTTTGTTTATTTTACCTTCTTTACCAAGATGACATTTTCCACAGGCTTCCTGATGTTCTTTTCCCGGACCATGACAGAATTCACAACCAATCCCCGCTTCCTTAAATGTACCTGAAGAAGTTCCGTAAGGAGTATATGCTGTAACATGACAACCACCACAGGCATTCCAAGCACTTGCCGTTCTACTTTTCCATATTTGCGACTTTACATCCCAATAACCGGGCAGGTAATATAACTGATTTTCACCTATACTAAGCCAAGACGGTTGATTATCTTTATCGGTGAGAAAATACTGCAGGCGAGGATTATTACCCACAGTGTATTTTACATTGGCTTTACCCCAAGCATAACCACCAATAATTGGACCCGTAGCATCAAAAACATCAAAAACACCATCACCATCGGTATCACTACCCACATTAGGACGGAAAATCACTGAAGGGTCAGCCTTCGCATCCTGAAGCATCTTACTGTGAAGCGTTTCTTTCCAGGAAGCATACTTTTTTGGATGACAAACCGCACAATTAGTGGAACCAATATATTCATAAGAGGTTGCTTCAGTTTTTGAACAAACTATAAATAGAGTTAAACCGCAAATTAAACCGAAAAAAAATAACTTTTTTTTAGACATTTTTTCAACCTCCTACAGTTCTCCTTTTTGTCCATTTAAATAAAAAATCAAAAATGCTATACCTTCTCCTTAAATAAAACTTGATTTCAGCGATGATTAAAGGACGATTACAGCGATTTTGCTATCCTACACTACTCCTATCGTTGTAATCGTATTTCTTTATCGCTGGCATCAATAATTTTACTTTTCTTTCTTCTCCGGTAGTTTAAATTCCGGGAAAAGACGTAGGATTTCTTTCTCCACTACGCTTAACTCTTTCCTTATCGCCTCCCAGTCAATTGTCACCGGTTTTTCTTCTTTTTCCGGGATTTTTTCTTCTACAGCATAAGGTGAAGTTGTTCCCATTAAAAAGAACACTCTTTGAAAAATTTTTTTCAAAGCAAGGTCGGTCTTAAATTCTTTCTCTTTAATTTTTGGGGAAAGAAGTAAATAATCAAGATAACCGGTGCGGATAAAGGTGCGTAAACGAGTAGTCGGGACATCTTTACTGACCAAAAGGATTCGGAAAAGATCCTCCATATCGTAAAAGATAAGTTTGCGGATAGTGGTAAGAATTATTTCTTTATTTTTCTTTTCCAAAACAGTTTTTAGTTCTTTCTCCAGGTCAACTTCAAACTTTATCTTGAGCATTTCAAGAATTTCCCGAACGAAAAGAAGCGATTTGCTTACTTTTTCGTAATCTTCTTTTCCAGCAAAATTGAGCATTGTTTCGTAAATAGTTAATGAAGGGATTTTCATCCGGTCACGATATTCCTGTGCATTCAACTCTCGCGCATATACTGTCTGCGCCCTCAGAGAAGATGGAGAGAAGAAAAAAGCGAAACTAATCAGGAGTAAAAAAGTAAGATATCTACGCATATTTTTTCCTTAAAATATGATTACACAGATTTACCGCTGATGTCTTAATCTGTGTAATCAGCGATTTTTATTAGAAGGCAGCCGATAGAGAAAGCATATACCCGTCGTTCTCTTTTTCCGTAGCCGCATTCGGTTCTCTAACCATCTGGTATTCAACCTTAAAAAGCATATGTTTATACGGTGATAGTGCTAAACCAACCGTTATACGGTTACGGTCAAGGTCATCATCCTTATCCGTATTTGGGTCAATCGCATCATAGCGGACAACCGCGTCCAAATAGTCTAAATGTTTCCATCCTTCAATAATTCTATATGCTGCCCGGATATAGTAACCCTCAAGGGTAAAACTACCTTTCTCTCCAGTAGATGTACCAGTAGCCAATGTACCTTTATCCGCTTCTACTTTACGGCTTGCATACTCACCAAGAATACTCAGTTTACCTATATTTATCTGTCCATCTATCCCCAGAAGGTTAATCCCGTATTTCTCTTCTTTATCATATTTACCGGTAGCGTAGGAAAGACCTAACTCAATCCCTTCTTTTGGTGAAAAGCCAACCCTCCCGGCAATTGTCTTGTCTGAGTTATTGTCCCAATTCTCTTGACGATGATGCGGAGCATGACAGAGCAAACAACTATCTTCAGGAGCAGGAACAGCGGTCATATTCTCATGACGGTGAGCATGACAGTGGAAACAATCTGTTTCTTGTTTCAATCCATTAACCAGGGCTAAATCATACTTCACTTTCATTTTTTCTTTTACCGGCACTTCTCCTTTAAAACCAACTCCCACATCACGCCAGTTATTTGCCGGTAAAGTGAGCGGGAAAAGGTTCCAGTACTTTGGTCGGTTAAGGTCTTCTTCACGCGGTAGTTGTTCCCGTAAGGAATAAATATAAGGACGAGAAATTAACTTACGGAAAGGTGCATAGTAGTTCACTTCTGCTCCCGGACCAAAAGGGACAAAAAATTTGCCGATAGCTAAGTTGGCATAGCGGTTCAGTTTCCAGTCAATTTTCGTTTGCACAAAATTAAGATATTTGTAAAAATCACGCTGTCCAGCTTCAAGTTCAATTACGGTATTAACATTTTCTCTAATCGCTGAATTGAACATCAGATACAAATTCCAAATCGTGAAATCGGCTCTACCTTCAGCGTAACCTTCCTCCTGGAAATCTTTACCTTGCCAGTCAAAAAAGGCATGAACTTCCGGGAATGCTTCCGGAAAACCATAAACCGGTTTCTCCTGAGCAACTGCTTGACTGACAACTAAAAACAATACCACTAACGAACAAATGAGGTAATTACCTCTTATTCTACCCATTTTTATCGCCTCCTTTCGCTTCCTCAAAAACCTTTTATCCTCAGCATATCCACACCACCTCCTCTTGTTTTAAGTCTTGATTACGCAGATTTATGAAAGACGATTACACAGAAATGTCATTCCGAGTCCCGCACCTTCTTCGGTCATTGCGAGGCGTAGCCGAAGCAATCTCGTTTTTTGAAGGTGCGGGATAAACTCCACGAGGAATCTCGGTTTTGAGATTCTTCCCCCCACTGATTCGTTTTGCATTCGCAAAAGCGAATCAAAACGGTGGGGGTCAGAATGACAGTAATGTGTCATCCGTGTAATCTTGTTCGTAATCAGCTTGCCCCGTTAGAAATTTATGTTGTATTCGTCCGTCAAGAATTTTAGTTAGTTCTCACTAAAAAGATTGATATTTCTAACGGGGTGAATAATCAAATTTCACTTTTTGTGAAATTAAATAGATTTTACAATATTTTCTAAATTAAGTAAACTAAAAATTTTATTTTCCCAATGCGCGGTAGCAGAAAAATAATCAATCTTATCTTTTTCAATGGTTACTAATGGTGGTTCAAAAGTATCTACCGGTAAACTTACTACATCGTAAACTTTATCCACAAGGAGACCTATTTTTACGAGGTGTTCGCCTCTTTTCTCAACTTGCGTAATGATAATCCTCATTTTACCATTAGTTATAGGAATTAAACCAAAAAGTTCTTGCAAACTTATTACCGGAACTAATTCACCACGCAGATTGATTATTCCCGCAAGGTAAGGGATTAAAGAAGGAAGATAAACTATTTTTAATGGCTTAACTACTTCTTTAACTTGATTTATTTCTACGGCAAAAAATTCCTCACTACAAGAAAATAATACTACCTGTTTTTTTTCTTTCTCTTCAATAATTTTTCTTTTACTCAGTCCAAGGGCACGCTGGTGAAGAATATTTCTAAATTTTTCTTCCTCGCGAGTGAGTTCCTTCTTCTCCATTCCTTCCGGATGAATTGCCTCCTCAGGAGAAGTAAGCATTTCTAAAAGTGCTGTCTGTTCATAAGAAAGAATTTTGTTTAAATCAAGAAACAAAAGTAACCGTTCTTCAAGTTCAGCAATAGCAAAAAGAAAATTATGCAAAGGAATTGTCTCCACCGGCGGTTTCATTTTTTCTTCGCCAAGGGTAATAATCTCAGCAGTCGCATCGGTGATTAAACCGATACTACGTTTATGAATTTCAGTAATAACTATCTGAGTATGCAAGGTATATTTTTCTTCACCAAGTCTAAACATTTTCTTTAAACTAACTACGGGAACAATTTCACCACGCCAGTCAATTATTCCTTCCACAAAAAATGGTGCTTTAGGTACCGGAGTAATCTCTACCAAGCGCACAATTTCTTTAATTCGATTAACTTCAATACCAAATTCTTCCGTCCCGAGATAAAAAGTGAGAACTTCTAATCTTACAGGTATTTCCGGAAAGACTACCTGAGGCGAGGTGATTACCTCAGGAGGAACTATTTTTTCGGTCTTTCTAAATAAACTTCTTCTTAAAGGATCTGTCCCCAAAGGATTAAGATTCATCGCTTGCTACACTCACTCACAGAGAGTTTCGGGGTTCTTCTCTGGTTATCTTTCTTTTTAACTGGTTTCAGGGTTCTTTTTCGAGCGATATCAAATTCTTTGACGATTCTCCTTCGGTGAACTCAGGATGGTGAGCCTGCCGAAACATCGCTTTTGGTCAAAGAATTACTGAGCAAGAAAAAGGTTCCTGAAACCAGTTTCTTCTTCCGCTCTATTCAAAAAATTATAGAGTGAAGAGAGGGTTCCCGAAACTCTCTTCCCTTCTTAAAACTTCTAAGGTCAAATTTTTAAATTCTATTGCTACTTTTGAATCCGGGGCATATTCATAAATTGTCTGGTGATAACTTGCCGCTTCATCAAGTTTAACATCTTTACTCAATACCGTTTCAAAAAATAAATCAGCAAAATGTTCTTTTACTCTTTTTTTAACTTCTTTACAAAGTTCGTTATCTTCATAAAAAGTACCAATTACACCATTTATTTTTACTTTATGCCCGAGTTCCTCTCTTACTAAATCAATAATCGTCATTAAATGTACTACACCCTCTAAAGCAAAATAACCTAATTGGACAGGAAGAAAAACTTCATTTGCGGTAGTCAAAGCATTCACTGTAAGTAAACTTAAGGAAGGTGGACAATCAATAAAAATATAATCAAAAGAACTGATTATTTCATTTTCTTCTTGAATTTTTTTTGCTAAAACTTTTTCTCTTCCCGGACGGTTTACTAATTCAATTTCTACAGCCGCTAAATTTAAGGTTGCCGGAACAAGAAACAAATTCGGCTCATTCGTCTGCCCAATAATTTCACGCAAAGGTTTATTTTCTTCACTTAAAACATTGTAAATTGATTTTATCTCTGTATGAACATCTATTCCTAAAGCAATACTCGCATTTGCTTGTGGGTCAAGGTCAAGAAGAAGAACTTTTTTATTTTCTTTGGCTAAACCAGCACTAAGATTAACCGCAAGAATGGTTTTTCCAACACCACCCTTTTGATTCACAATAGCAATAATTTTATTACTAAAGTTATTTTCTCCTTGGGCACTCATTCCGACTTCGGCTTTGCCGTCGCCCAGCCGATGTCGGAACAGCGACTTTTTCTGATTTACCCCGTTAGAAAGTCCCGTCCTTTCTAATGGGGTTAACAATGGCGATAATTCTCATCCTGGAATATTTTCTGCCTCAGTAGGAAAATATTTTTTTACTACTTCTACAATCTGCTGAGCATCAAAAGGTTTAGTAATGTAACCATCCGCACCAGCTTTCTCTCCCCAGGTTTTATCCCAGTCAGTATCCCGTTGGCTGACCAGAATTACCGGGACATCTTTTGTTTTTTCTTCAGTTTTTATTTTTCGACAGAGAACATAACCATTCATTTTCGGTAAATTTATATCCAAAAAAATTAAGTCCGGTTTTATCTTTTTTAAAAAGACCATCGCCTCCATCCCATCCTCAGCATAGACTATCTCAAAACTGAATTGTTTCAAATTATAACCAATAAAACTTCTTACCGGTGGACTATCATCAACTACGAGAATTTTTTTGCCCATTTGTATCTCCAGCATTTGCTATTTTATAAAAACGAGGTTCACTTTGTCAAGTTTCTATTCTTTCCGGCGGGCAAGAAGAGAAACCCAAATACTTATTCCGTAAAGCAAAAACATCGGTATGGCTAAAATAATTTGGTTAAAAACATCCGGTGTCGGCGTAACAATTGCCGAAATTATGAAAATCGAAAGGACAATATATTTCCATTTCTTAATAAGCATTTCAGCACTAACTAAACCTAACTTAGTAAGAAAAAAGACTAAAACTGGTATCTCAAAAATTATCCCACAACCAAGCATTAACATAAAAACAAATGATAAATAACGGTCAACCGTAATCATCGGTAGAAGGTCAGGGGTTGCCAGAGAAAGAAGAAACTTTACTCCTACAGGGATAAGCACAAAATAAGCGAAACTTGCCCCGCATAAAAAAAGGAAAAAGACTACCGGAAGAAAAGTAAAAACATATTTTCTTTCCTTTTGTTTAAGACCCGGGGCAACAAAAAACCAGACCTGATAAAGTACAACCGGTAGAGCAACCAAAAGACCAGCAATAAGCGATATTTTCAGATAAGCCATAAATGCTTCAGTTGGAGAAAGAAAATGAAGTTTCCCCACCGGTTTAATCAAAATATTCAAAATCTCTTTACGATAATTGTAACAAATGAAGAAAGAAACTACACAGGTCAATACAAGCGTAACCACCGCACTGATAATTCGCCGTCTTAACTCTTCAAGATGCTCAGTGAAACGCATCTCTTTATCACTTAACAGGTGATTACCTGAAAGTGCTGGATTGGTCTTCTCACTTACTCCGGAGGCAAAAAGTATACTCATTATTTTTGGCAGATTAAAATGAATAAATTTTTTTGAATATTCAATTTCCTCTTTCCGATAGATAAGTCCACGGTTCATCCACTGGATTTCCTGAGACAAAGTTGACCAATTTGTGTCCGTAAGATGGTCACTGGCAAGGTAATCACTTTTTTCCAGAAAAGTATCAATTTTCTCCGTCAATTTAAGCATATTTTCAATTCTTTTCTCTCGCCGCTGAACAAATTTTTCTTCCACTATACCATATTTCAATTTTAAACGATTAAGTTTCGTTTCTGCTTGCAGGGTTGAAGAGACGATTTCCTCACGATTCATCCACCGGGTCTCATAATTAAGTGTATATTTTAAGGAAGGTTTAAGTAATGCTTGCCGATGTTCCTCCAAAGTGCGATAAAAAAATTTATAACCGCAAGTATCCGGATTTTCAAAAGCAATACTACCCGGGTCAACAAAAGGAGCTAAGGGAGCAATAAAGGAATGTAATTTTTTACGAAAACCAAATTTTTCTAACAAATACCGAGAATAATCTACTATCTGAAAAACTGAATCTTTATTTTGTTTCGGTAAACCGGCAAGAAAAAATAAATCTACCCGTTGCGCACCAAAGTCTAAACTGTTTTGGATAAATTGTTCAAGTGCATTATTGTCATAATTTCTACCAAAAGCGTAACGGATAGTTTCTTCAGATGACTCGGGAGAAATTTGGAAACTAATATTTGGACAAACTTCAATTAGACGTTTCAAAAATTTTTTTTCCGGTGGCGAAAAGAATTCAAAAAGAAGATGATTATCAATTTTCTTCTTACTCAATAGATCTACTAACCGATACGCATAATCTTCACCCCCCTGCCAAAAATCACCAACTACCATTAACGGTGCACGAATATATTCGGCAGTTAAAAAAATATCCTGAACAACCAATTCTGGACTACGATAGGCGGGCTTCTCTCGGTTACAAATCTCTTTAAACGCCTTTCTTGAACCACCGCAGGTTAGACAATTATTTAAACAACCTCGGAGAGTAAAAATACCAGTGACGGGATAACTAAACCAATTGAGAAAGGGACGGTAACCGGATAAATCACGAAAACTTAAACTTAATTCCATCATTGTCCGATAATCAAAATTTATATTATCTAAATTTCCCGGCACATAAGTTAAAGGATTAACTTTTATTTCGCCAGTGAGGTGATTACCTCCTTTTTTCCAGGTAAGATTGGGAATTTCTTTTACTGGGTCCTTTTGTTTAATCGCTAAAATCAATCGCCAAAGTGGTTCTTCGGTTGAATCACCACGAACTACATAGTCAACTTGCGGATAGGTAATCAGTTCTTGATGGAAATAGGAAGCGGAAAGACCACCAAAAATTATCGGTATTTCCGGATGACATTTCTTGCAGAGCTTGGCAATTTCCAAAGCGCCTTGCGCATGCGGTAGCCAGTGTAAATCAATACCAAAAGCAACTGGGTTTAATGACTTAACCAATTTTTCTATATCAAAATTTTTATCACCCAACATTTTTACCGCTAAGTTAACAATCCTTACCGTAAGCCCGTGCCGGCGTAAATATTCACTAATGGTCATAAAACCAATCGGATACATCTCATACATTGAAGAAGAAAAAATTATATCACTATCCGGTCCATAAAGAATCGGCAGTTTACGAAAATCATAAACTCTCGGTGGATGAAGTAGAATAAGATCTGCTTTAGCCATTTCTTCCTACTGCATTGATTACAGTGATTAAAGGCACGATTACAGTGATTTTCTCATCAAAACCTTAATCGCTGTAATCGCCGTTAATAATGGTATCACAGTAGCCATTGTGATACCATAATCGTTGAAATCAAGTTTTATTTAAATAATAAGTTTTCTATTTTCTGAATACCCTTAATTCCTTTAATTTCCTCAGGTAAATCGGGTAAAATTACTAAACCCGGTTTCCTGCTATATTTGTTTTCCAGTAGGGTAAGATATTTTTCCTGTATTTTTCGTTTATGTTGGTGAAATTCGCAAAAAGTACCCTCCTCAGTAAGGACAAAATTTATCAAAATTTTACTAATATTTATACCAAAATTTTCAAACTCTTTAATTATTCGTTCGGTTTGATTCACACCTAACGCCTCAGGAATAGTAACAATTATTGTCAATGTCTTTTCATCTTTGACCATTGTAAGTATCTTTTCGGCTAACTTACGCCATCTGCGAATTAAAGGTAGTGGACTTCTTTCTTTACCGCCGGTAAGTTTAGTCAATGTCCTTTTCAGACGAAGATAGAGCACTACCGCTTCACTTAGATGTTCATAAAATTTTTCCTGTAATTTAAGCAAACTCAGTGTTCCGCCAGCCGGTGCAGTATCCCAGACAATCACATCGTAATTATTTTTTTCGTATATTTCTAATAGATAGGCAAGAGAATATTCTTCATCTATACCCGGGGCACCGGCAACATAGTCAATTATTCCTTCGCCGACTGGTAAAAATGATGTAATTACTTCATAAACTTCTGGACCGAATTTCTTTTTCCAGTTTTCAATTACTTCCTCACTGTCCAATTCTAAAGCAGTAAGATTTTTGACCTCCCTGATACGAGTAAACCGAGCATCCACATTTTCTTCTAAAATATCCGATAACGAAGGAGTAGGGTCAGTAGAAAGTAATAAAGTAGATAAATTTTTCTGAGCGAAATGTAAGGCAGTTGCTGCCGCACAGGTTGTTTTTCCCACACCCCCTTTGCCACAAAAAATTACAATTCTTGGTTTTATTTCATCCAGATAACTTAAATTCCCCATTTTTTACATTTGCAATTTGATTAACTTTTCTATACCTTTTGTCCCCAAAATTCTCAAAAGTAAACTTAGTAGAAAATCAGAATATAAAAACCACTCAAATTTCTTACAGACCTTCCAAATAAAAAAGAAATTTCTTCCTAACTCCATACGCCAGAGTTTATCGTAGTCACTAAGTTTAAATTTACCAGCGAGATATCCACTTGCTACCTTACCCGCAATCCGTCCGCAAAGCATTGCGGTAGGAATACCACCACCAGTAACCGGCAAAACCTGCCCCGCAGCATCACCGACAAGAAGAACATTGTCTTTTACTATTCTTTTAAAAGAACCACCAGTAGGAACTAAACCGGTAACGGGAGAAAGAATTTTTCCTTTGGCTAATTTGTCCGATGTGTAAGGGAAATTACTAACAAAGTACTTCAGCAAATTATGCACTGAAACTTGCCCAGCGAATCTTCTTCTTATTCCTACGCCAACATTAGCACGGTTAATACCTTTAGGAATAATCCAGGCATAGGCACCCGGAGCAATCTTCCCCGAATACATCTCCATTACTTCCGGTTGAATATCTAAATTATCCATCACATATTGGGCACAAATAGCGTACTCTTCGTTTGCCGGGAAAGAAGCCAAATGTCTTATCAATGAACTCGGTCCATCAGCACCAATAATTACCCTCGCCTCATAAGTCGCTTTTTCGGTAATTACTTGGTCTTCTTTTAGCCCAATAACCTTTTCACCAAGTTTAATCACTGCGCCTGCTTTGACCGCTTGTTCCACAAGATATTTATCAAACCATTTTCTTTCTACAGTATAACCTTCTAAAGGAAACTCATAAACTTTGCCTTGCGGAGAAAAGAGATGAACCAATTTGATTCGCTGGGCAACAAGGTTTGCCGGAATAGCAAACAGTTCCTCAATTCCTTCTTTAGCCGGTGGGAAAAAATTTTGCAATTCACTATTCGCCGGGATAAACTCGCCACATCTTACCGGTTCACCGATAGATATTTTCTTATCCAAAAGAAGTGTTTTCACTCCACCTAAGGAGGCATACTGTGCTGCGGTTGAACCTGCCAGTCCACCGCCAACAACAAGAACATCATACCTTTCCATCTTTGGAAATAGGGTGTTATTCTGCCTATAAATACCATAATTTTCTTAAGCGTCTTCTTCAGAACTAAAATTTTTTATGACAGAATTTACAGTCTGCACTTACATCATGACATTTGCTACATACATTGTGGTCACCAAGAGCATACCCTTGTTTTTTATGTCCCTTATGGCAGGGTTTACATTCGCCATTCATCACCTTGACATGTTCGGGATGCTTAACTTTAATCTCCTCTTCTTTGATTAATTCTAAATTAGCATGACATTCAGGACGAGTACAATGTGCCGAGAGGTTCAATCCTTTATACCCCTTATGACAAAGTTCACAGTTCTTTAAGTCAGTATGACATTCGGAACAGACCTTATGCTCAGGACGTAAAGGACGCTGATGCAGATCATCTGCTCCACCGTGAGCGACACCTTCGTGACAAGGCATACATTCAAATTTTTCTTTCATCAGTTTCGTATGCTTAGGATGGTTAACCACAATTTTCTCTTCCTTGATTTCTTCAATCTTTACATGACACTTTTGACGATCACCACAATAGACCGGCTTATGTCCTTTCAGCGGACATTTGTATTGTCCAGTAAGTTGATAGTAAACCGACAACATACCAGCTGCTTTTGCTTTGCCATAACCAATTACACCTACTGCTGAATGACAGGCCATACATTCGTGGTGATGTTTAATTTCCGGATTTCTTTCCGAACCATGGGTTGAAGCCGCCCAAGTTTTATAGGCTAAACCCATCGTATTCTTGCAGGAGCCACAGAATTTGGCGGTAGAAGTGTACTTAATCGCCCCGTAACTAAAAGCAATAATTACAACGGCAATAATGAATAATACTAAACCAGTCCTCTTTTTTGCCATTCATTTCTCACCCCCTTTTTGTTCAAAAATTTTTATTCAACACTAAGCAAAGAAAAATTGGCGATTTTTAAGTATAAATCTACAATATTTTTAAGCAAAAATAAACGATTTTTACGCAAATTCGCATCTTCATTCATCACCAGCACCTCTTCAAAGAAACGATCAATTGGCTCCCGTAAAAGAACTAATTTTTTCAAAACTTGAACAAAATTTTTTTCGGCTAAAAGAGGAGTTGTTCCTTCTTTCACTTCAAGAAATTTTTTCCAGAGTTCCTTTTCTGCTTTCTCTTTAAATAATCTTTCCTCAACCTCTAAATTTTCAATTTTAAATCCACCTTTCCCCGCCTGAGTAAGAATATTTGCTGCTCTTTTGAAAGCGATCACCAAAGGTTCAAATTCGGGTAATTGACGAACTTCTTTCAGTGCGCCTGCACGAAGAAAAGTTTCCGGTACATTATCAAAACCTACCGTAAGCACCGCCGCAATCTCATCATGGTAGAATTTCTCCCCATTAAGTAAAGTTTCCATCCGGCCACGGAAAAAGTTGAATAAATTATCCGTTAATTTTTCTTTCTCAGAGTTCGCCTGGACAGTAAGAGGCAAAAGAGAAAAACTTTTCTCCACCAATTCATTCAAAGAAATTGACCAATTTCTTTCTCTAAGAATCCGTAAAATACCAATTGCCTGTCTGCGTAAACCATAAGGGTCAGCACTACCAGTCGGAATTAAACCAAGCGCAAAATCACCGACCAAAGTATCAATTTTATCCGCAACACTTACCACTGCTGATTCTTCACTCACTGGCAATTTGCCCTCACTGGTTAAAGGCAAAAGATGTTCTTCAATACCGCAAGCAACCTCTTTTTTTTCACCGTCAAGAAGTGCATAAATTCGTCCAATTACTCCTTGTAATTCTGAATATTCTTTTACTATTTCACTTACTAAATCGGCTTTTGCCAGTTGACAGATCTGCTGGATAATTTTCAATTTTCTCTTTTCGATTTTTAATTCTTGAGCAAGCCAATTTGCCAACTCGCTAATGCGCATAGTTTTGTCATATATTGTCCCAAGTTGTTCGACGAAAGTTATCCCTTTCAACTTTTCTCTTTTTTCTTCTAAGGAAGTCTTGCGATCCCGGTTAAAGAAAAATTCAGCATCACTTAAGCGCGCTTGAAGAACACGCTGGTAACCTTCTTGGACAATTTCTAAATATTCCGATAAACCATTTCGGATACCAACAAAATAAGGAAGTAACTTATTCTCCGGATTAATCACTGGAAAAAATTTCTGTTTTTTGATCAGACAAGTATAAATAATTTCCTGTGGCAAATTGAGAAAATCTTCCGAAAAGCTACCTAAAATAGCTGTAGGATATTCTACTAAATAAGTAAGTTCATCTAAAAGTTGGGAATCAAAATAAACTTCACCACCGGTTTTCTTCGCAATTTGAAAAGCAAGTTTTTTTATTGTTTCTTTGCGTTCTTTCTGGTCAACAAGAACAAAATTATTCCGCAAAAGAATAAAATAACGTGCCGGCTGAGTTACAGTGATCTTCTTCCGAAATAGCGGGAAAAAACCATAAGTACATTTTCCGGAATTCACTCCTGCAAAATTAAATTTTATTACTTTATTTCCATAAAGGACTAAGAGATTACGAATCGGGCGAGCAAAACGTACTTTTGTCTCTTCCCAGACCATTGTTTTCGGAAAAGTAAGCGCAGTGATAATCTGGATAAAAATTTCCGGCAAAATTTTTTCGGTCAGTTGTCCTTCCTCACGAGTCCGCACACAGAGATATTCACCTTTCTCCATTTTTTTTCTACTTAAGGAATCTACCGGAAGATTATACTCTCGAGCAAAACCAAGTGCTGCTGAGAGTGGTCGTCCAGCCGAGTCAAAAGCAACATTCACCGGCGGACCAATTATTTCTTGAATTAAGTCGTCCTGTTTCTCACTTAAATTTTCTATATAGAGAACTAACCGACGGGAGGTAGCATAAATAGAGATTTTCTTATATTTTAATCTTTTTTCAAAAAAAATTTTTTCTGCATTTTCAGTTAATTGTATCCTCACTAGTTCTAAATAAAAAGCAGGTATTTCTTCAGTGATTATTTCCAAAAGTGTATCTTTAGCCATCTTTTTTAACCACAGATTACACTGATTTTAAAACAACACCTGCCCCGATGTTCACGGAGGATTACACAGAAATGTCATTACGAGGGCAAAGCCCGTGGTAATCTCAAAAGCGAGGTTCTTCGCTTCGCTCAGAATGACACTCCGTGCCAGATTGCTTCGTCGCTTCGCTCCTCGCAACGACGTCTACGGAAATCAGCGTTTTTCTTTATCTACGGACTCCGCATCTTCTTTATCTGTGGCAATCTGCGTTAGGTATTGTTCAGCAACTTGGTGAGCGAGAGTCCTTACTCGTAAAATATAACTTGTCCGTTCATTAACACTCAAGGCACCACGCGCATCAAGAAGATTAAATGTATGGGAACATTTCAAAACATAATCATACGCCGGGAGAACAAGTTCTTTTCCTAAAAGACGTTGACATTCTTTCTCATATTTTTCAAAGGTTAAAAAAAGAAATTCCTTGTCTGCTTCTTCAAAATTATACTTAGAAAACTGGACTTCATCTTGAAGATGAATATCTCCGTAAGTAATCCCCGCTGCCCAAAGAAGATCAAAGACATTATCCTTCTTCTGGGAAAATAAAGCAAGTCGTTCTAAACCGTAAGTAATCTCTACACTAATTGGGTCTAAATCAAAACCACCGATTTGTTGAAAATAAGTAAACTGCGTTATCTCCATACCATCAAGCCATACTTCCCAACCTAAACCCCAAGCACCAAGAGTCGGACTTTCCCAGTCATCTTCAACAAATTTGAGGTCATGCCGACGAATATCTAAACCGAGAGCAGTTAAACTGGAAATATATACCCGTTGAATATTTTTCGGGGCGGGTTTAATAATCACCTGGTATTGATAATAATGTTGGAGACGGTTTGGATTTTCACCATAACGTCCATCAGTAGGACGACGGGATGGTTCAACATAGGCACAAGCCCACGGTTTTGGTCCAAGACAACGTAAAAAAGTAGCCGGATTAAATGTGCCCGCACCTTTTTCAATATCGTAAGGTTGAAGAATAATACATCCTTCTTTAGCCCAGAATTTTTCTAACCGAAAAATAATTTCCTGCAAGGTCATAATTTTATTTTTTTACCGTATTTCGTCAACAATTTCACCAATAATTTCTTCAACTAAATCTTCAATTGTTACTAAACCACAAGTTTGTTTTTTTTCATTCCGGACAATTGCTAAATGATAATGTCCATTCCTAAACTCACGGAGTAATTCGTCTATTCTCTTATTTTGAGAAACAAGATAAACCGGACGAATCAAATCCGCAAGTAAGAAAAGATTAGCGTTCTGTAAAGTATACAATAAATCTTTAGCATATACTATTCCAACAATATTGTCAAGATTGTTTTTATACACTGGCACACGGGAATAGCCAGAATGAACAACCTTAAGGATAATCTTTTCCCGTGGTTCGTTAAGATTTATGGCAAAAATTTCTCCTCTGGGAATCATCACTTGACCGACGGACTTCTCGGTAAAATCTAAAATCCTTCCGAGAACCAGGCGCACTTCCTTATGGAAAACTCTTTCCATTTCCCGGCTCTGGAGAAGTAACTTAAACTCAGAGGGAGTAATAAAAGGAACTTCCTTGGATAATTTCTTCCCAAAAGGAGCGATAAAAATATTGGTTAAACTAACAAAAAAAGTAACCAGTGGACGAAGAAGAAAAACAAAAAAATAGAGAAAAGGGACAGAATAAAGAGCAACTCTCTCACTTTGCAATCTTCCGTAAATCTTCGGTATAACCTCACCCAAAAAAATAATTATCATGGTTGTCAAAAAGGAAAAGATTACCGGTAACCAACGTCCCGGAATCGTCCCTTCCCAAAATGGAACAAGGTCAAAAGCAAGCGAATTGGCTAAAACAACTATTCCAATGCTCACCAAGTTGCTCCCAATGAGGATTGCAGTTAAGATACGATTGGGTTCTTTTTGCCAGAGAAGTAAACCGGGCACTAAAATCCGGTATTTATGTCGCAAGGTGCGTAAATTGTGTGCCGATAAACTGGTAAGTGCCATCTCACCAGCGGAAAAAAAGGCATTTAAAGAAAGAAAAAAGAAATAAAGAAATATTTTTATGGTGAAGACCATTTATCTTTTTCCTGAAATATCATACTCGTCTAAAACTTCGCCGATTACTTCTTCTAAAACATCTTCCAAAGTTACCAAACCAACTGGTTGCCGATTATTATCAACGACGATGAAAAGATTTACTTTCTCTTTTTTCAATTCTTCAAGGAATTCACTTACTTTCTTCTCTTGAAGAACAAAATTTACCGGGCGGACAATTTTTTCTAGCGCTACTTCCCCTTCCTTTTGCCAGAAGGAAAATAACCCGCTCTCCTTTTGAAAAATTTCTCCACTTATTCTGCGGGTCTCCATAAATATCGGGAAGGTAAGCAAATCTTTAATATAAATGTAGCCGATGATATTTTCTTTATTTTTGCGATAAATAGGTATCCGTGTTCGTCCGGTTTCTATTAAGTGGTCAATAAATAAATTCGGCTCTTCGCTAATATCTAAAGATTCCACCTTCTCCCAAGGGGTCATAATTTGTTCGACTTTTAACTCACATAACTCTACTGTTTTGGTGAGCATTTTCCCCGTTTCATCATCAACTGCTTTTTCTTCAAGAATATCACGAATAAGAATTTTAATTTCTTCACGAGTAAGAAAAGAAGATGAAGGAAGAATTGGACGAAAAAATTTTTGGGTTAGGTAATTTACCAGATAATTAAGTGGGGCAAAAATTCTTAAAAATAAGGTCAATAAATAAGGACTTAGACTTAGGGTAACAATTTTTTCCGGATAATGCCGTGCAAGTGTTTTCGGGGTAATTTCACCAAAGATAACAATTACCAAGGTTATACTTAACCAGGTAATCACTTCTACTAATTCTCTATTCCGTGAGTGAAAAGTGTTCAAAACAGTATAAGTAGTAATACTGGAAAAGAGAGCATTTACGATGTTGTTTCCTACTAATATTGTGGTCAGCAAATATTGGGGTTGACTTATCCAGAGTTCAAAAAAACGGTTGAATCTCTGGTTCTCATGGGCAAGTTTTTTAATCTTAAATTTAGACAGAGAAGCTAAAGCCGTCTCGGAAAGTGAAAAAAAAACACTCAGAAATAAAAGGGTAAGAAGAATAATTAGAATAATTAACAATTTTTAAATGTCCCGCAAAAACGCTAAATATCCGCTAAAGCGCCAAAAAAATCATAAATCGCCAAGAAATCTTTAGCACTGTAGCAGAGTTTAGCGATTTATTGGTGAATTGAAAAGAAATTTTTTAGAATTTTTTCCTGCGCTGTCCACATTTCTTTTCGTTGTTCAGGATTTTCATCACGCCAACCTAAACAATGCAGGAGAGCGTGGATAATCAAACGAATAATTTCTTCTTTCAAGGTTTGTTTATATTCTTTAGCTTGTGTAGAAGCACGCTCAACTGAAATATAAATTTCTGCTTCAGCTGAAGAGTAAGGAAAAACTAAAACATCCGTAACGGTATCAACCTTGCGGTAACGCTTATTTAAATCTTTAATCTTTTCATCATTAATAAAGATTACACTAATCCGCCGATTCGGCAGATGTTTAAGTTGCTTTAAGGTATATTCAATCGCTTGGATAATCTCCTGCTTAGAAATTCCTAAGTTTACTTTATCCTGCTGGTTATAAACCTGAATTCTTGCCGGGAGTTGCTTAACCCTTAACGAGGATGATTTTTTTCCCATTCTTCATAAGCACGAATTATTCGTTTGACCAACTCATGCCGAACTACATCAATTTCCGAAAAATAGACAAATTTAATCTCGGATACATCTTTAAGTATTTCTTGCATTATTACCAAACCTGAATTTTTCTTATGCTCTAAATCAATTTGCGTAATATCACCAGTAATTACGGTCTGTGAATCAAATCCTAAACGGGTAAGAAACATTTTCATCTGTTCAAAAGTAGTATTTTGTGCTTCATCAAGGATAACGAAAGCGTTATCTAAAGTCCTTCCCCGCATATAGGCTAAAGGAATAATTTCAATTATTTCTTCTTCACGAAATTCTTGAAATCTTTCCGGCCCAAGCATGATGTAAAAAGCATCGTAAAGCGGTTTTAAATAAGGGTCAACTTTTTCATAGAAAGTACCCGGTAAGAATCCTAATTTCTCTCCGGCTTCTACTACTGGACGTGTAAGAATTATCCGGAAAACTTCATTTTTTTCTAAAGCGGCTAAAGCAGTAGCTACGGCTAAGTAGGTTTTGCCGGTTCCCGCCGGACCAATCGCAACTACAAAATCATATTTTTTTATTGCTTCCACATATTTTTTCTGTTGGGCAGTTTTCGGTACAATCGCTCTTCCCCGTTCAGTAACATAAACTACATCTTTCCCCGGATGCGTAGCCAAAGAAATTTCTTCGCTTTTCAGCGGTACACCCTTGTTTAATCTTTCACGCATTTGCTGGATTATTTGAACAACTTTTTCTACTTTTTTTTTCTCCCCACGGATAGTCAAAGTATGTGAACGAGGAAAAATTTCTACTCCAAAGTTTCTTTCTAAATAATGTAAATTCTTATCATAAGGACCAAAAAGTTTTACTGCTTCTTCAATATTATTTAATTCAATTTTCTTACTAATCATATCTTATTTTTTGTCCGCGGAAATCCACGTCAGACTTTTCTCTGCGTTAACCTTTACCCCGTTTAGAAATGGAATTTCTAACGGGGTAAATCTGCGTCTTAACTGACAATTCACGCAGTTGCCTTTCAGTTACTTCTGCCGGGGCATTGGTCAAAGGACAAATTGCTTTCTGTGTCTTGGGAAAAGCAATTGTATCCCGGATTGATTCTTCACCACAGATGAGCGCAACTAAACGGTCTAAACCTAAAGCAATACCACCGTGTGGTGGTGCACCGTATTCTAATGCCTCCAAGAGAAAACTGAACCGTTCTTTTGCTTCCGGAGCGGAAATCTGTAAAAGTTCAAAAATTTTTTCTTGTAATTCACGCTGATGAATTCGTATACTTCCACCACCGATTTCTTCGCCATTTAAAATCAAGTCATAAGCACGGGCACGAATCTTATTCAGTGACTGGTAACTGGTAACTGGTAACTGGGTAACCAAGTGCAAATCCTCTTCTTTAGGGGCAGTAAAGGGGTGATGTCGGGAAACCCAGCGTTTTTCTTCTTCCGAATATTCAAAAAGCGGAAAATTGGTTATCCAGCAGAACACGAATTGGCGTGAATTATCGGAGACCCCGCTAAAGCGGTGGTTTGAGGAACACAAATTTTCACGAATTAAATTCAGTTTACGGGCTAATTCGTTCCGCAGATTACCTATCCAGAGAGCAACTGAATCCGGTTTATCGGCAAGGAAAAAAATCATCTCTCCGGACTGAAAAGAAAATATTTGTTTAATTTTTTCTATTTCTTCCGAAGAAAAAAATTTAAGGATTGGCGATTCAAGTCGTGAAGCATATTTTATCCAACTTAATCCCTCTGCACCTTGGCTTTTAACGAAGTTAATCAGTTCATCAATTTCTTTACTGGTAAATTTTGCTTCTACTTTAAGTCCACGCACTACACCTCCTTCTTTAATTTTTTCCCGAAAAATACGGTATCCAGTATTTTGAAAAATTTCCGTAAGGTCTTTTATCCCTAAACCAAAGCGTAAATCCGGTTTATCTGAGCCGTAGGTTAAAATTGCCTTCTCATACTCTAACCGAAGGAAAGGAAGAGAAATTTTTTTCTCTAAAACTTGAGCAAAAACTTTCGCTAACATCTGTTCAACTAAAGAAAATATATCTTCCTCATCAGCAAAACTCATCTCTAAATCAACCTGGGTAAACTCCGGTTGTCGGTCAGCACGTAAATCTTCATCCCGAAAACAGCGGACAATCTGAAAATATTTTTCTATTCCGCCACACATCAGAATTTGTTTAAAAAGTTGTGGTGATTGGGGTAGAGCATAAAATTTACCTAGATTAAGCCGAGAAGGAACAAGGAAATCTCTTGCCCCTTCGGGTGTAGATTTAGTCAGGAAAGGTGTCTCAATTTCAAGAAAACCTTCTTCAGTTAAAAAATTGCGGATAGTTTGACATACTTTATGCCGGAGGGATAGATTTTTCTGTAATCGCTCGCGCCGTAAATCTAAGTAACGATATTTTAATCTTACCTCTTCGCTAACCTGAGCAAATTCGGAAATTTCAAACGGTGGAGTTTTCGCTTGATTTAAGATTTCAATTTTCTCAGCCACAATTTCAATTTCGCCAGTAGAAAGATTTGGATTAACTGTCCCTTGAGGGCGCTCTTTTACTTTACCTTCAATGCTTATGACATATTCGTTACCCAAATTTTTTGCCGTATCAAATCCTTTAAATTCGGGGTTAAAAACAATCTGCACTACCCCTGAACGGTCACGTAAATCAAGAAAAAGTAATCCCCCGTGGTCACGTAAACTATCTACCCAACCACAAAGTTTTACTTTCTCACCAATATTTTTCTTCCGCAATTCACCACAATAATGTGTCTTTTTCATGTTTAAAAAAAAGTTTAGCAAAATTTAGAAAAAAAATCAAACTTGACCCAAGAAAAAAATTTGTATAAAATATTAAAAATGCTGTAAATAACTTAAAAAAGAGGACTGTTTTTCTCTTCCGCATGACAAATTAAGAAAGGATGAAAAATATTCTATTTCTTATTTTCTTACTCGGAATGAACCTCTGCTTCAGTGGTTGTTTTTTCGCAACCCTAAAACCTTTAAGAATCGACGAAGAAGAACGAATTCATCAAAGTCTATCAGTTGAAGGGAATCTTGAAACAAGGAACTACAACGACATATCACCTTGGACTACGACCAGCTACTTTGGCTCTTTTCGTTATTCCTGGAGAGCAGCTCGGATTTATGGAACTCATGGGTATGCAGATTTGGGAGTGAACGCTTACTTGCTTGGAATAGGAGCAGACCTTCGTCTTCTCCTCAAAAAAGAAGAAAAAATTATCCCTAAAATTGAATTAGAAATAGATAGTGGATTAGCCTGGCTACTTGCTGCTGGGCTTGTTTGGACAAAAGGAACGATAAGCTTGGCTAAAAGTTTCAACAATCATACAATTTATGGCGGGTTCAAATATCTTGGAGCAGGAATGGGTGATATTGCTGGGGGTGAACATTCTTTTATTTATCGTGGTCCATTTATTGGTTTTGGGATAAGCCACTTGCCTATTTCTTATCTTTTTGAATTAGGTTACCTGTATGGACAGTCTTGCAATTTTGAGAACTCACGTTTACTAAACTTGGGTTTTAGTGTCTATTGGAAAACAGAAAATTTTCCTTTCAAGAAGTTTTTACCGCCGTACTGGAGATAAAAAAATGCTCACACTACTTTCAATAAGAAATTATGCTTTAATTGAAGAATTAACCTTGGAATTTGATAAACAACTGAATATCCTTACCGGTGAAACCGGTGCCGGGAAAACAATTATCCTTGGCGCTTTAGGTTTATTACTTGGTGAACGTGCCTCCAGCAATGTCATTCGTCAAGGAACAAAACGCTGTGAGATAAATGGTGTCTTCTTTATAAAAGATAATAAAACAGTTCTCAACTTCTTAAAAGAACAAGGATTAGAAGCCAACAATGAATCCCGTAAAGAAAATCTACGGGATGAACTGATTTTCCGTCGGGAAATTACTGCTGAAGGTAGCCGTTGTTTTGTCAATTCTACACCGGTACCTTTGTCCACTTTCCAGGTTCTCGGCGACTTTCTGGTAGATATTCACGGGCAACACGAACATCAAGCACTCCTGCGTCCGGCAGTTCAGCGTAATCTTCTGGATAACTACGGAGATTTGGAAAATTTACGGAGAAAAGTATTCGACCTTTATAAGAAATACTTCAGTTTAAAAGAAGAAGAGGAAAAACTTCACCTCAGTGAACAGGAAAGAAATCAAAAAATTGACCTTTACTCTTTCCAAGTACAAGAAATTGAAAATGCTCATTTGGAACCGGGGGAAGAAACGGAATTAGAAAAGGAATACCTCCGTTTAGCCAATGCCGAGAAACTATCTACCTGGACAGGTCAAATTCTTCAACTTTTAACCGAAGAAGAAGGCGCCGCCTTAAACCGTTTACAAAAAATTGAAAAAATACTTACCAATTTAGTTAATCTTGATTCCTCTCTTCAACCAAATTTAAAAAATCTTACGGAACAGATTTATACTCTGGATGATTTGGCACGGGAAATTCAGGAATATCAAAATAAAATTGAATACAATCCAAAAAAATTAGAAGAACTTGTTGAACGCCGGGAAATGATTTTGAAATTGAAAAAAAAGTATGGCTCATCCATCAAAGATATTCTTGAATATCAGAAAAAAACAAAAGATGAATTATCCAAACTTAGCCATAGTGAAGAGAAAAAAGATGAAATTGAGAAAGAAATAACTGAGATTTACGCGAAACTTGAGACACTGGCTAAAGAATTATCCGAAAAAAGAAAAAAAGTTGCCGAAAAATTATCTAAAGAAACCGAAAAAGAACTTAATCAACTCGGTATGCCGAAAGCAAAATTCTTGGTCTCCTTAAAAGAAAAAACAGAAATTGATGCTTCCGGTAAAGATGAGATTGAATTCCTTATTTCACCCAATCCCGGGGAAGGAGTAAAACCACTCTCCAAAATTGCTTCCGGTGGTGAAATGTCCAGAATAATGCTTGCCTTGAAAACTATTCTCGCTCAGTCGGATGAAACACCGGTACTTATCTTTGACGAAATTGATGCTGGTATCGGTGGTCCGATGGGAACAGTTGTGGGCAGGAAATTAGCCCAGTTATCCAAATCACACCAAGTCCTTTGTGTTACTCATCTACCACAGATTTCTGCTTACGCTAACGAACATTTCAATGTGGCTAAAGAGACACGACAAGGAAGAACTTTCACTGAAGTAAAAAGATTAAATAAAGAAGAAAAAATAGACGAAATTGCCCGGATGCTCGGTGGAGAGAAATCTACCGCCTTAAAACATGCCCAAGAACTAATTAAACAAGCACACCAAGTAATTTCACAAAAATAATTAAGCAATTTTTGTCTCGGGAACGCTTTATGAGTTTCAGGAACCTTTTTCTCGCTCAATAATTCTTTGAAGAGGGGATGAGAGTTTTGGGAACCTTCTCTTCCTACCTCTTCGGTAGGTCACCGAGGAGGTGACACTTTATAATTTTTTGACCAGAGACAAAATGTGTCCCGATGTGACATCGGGATGTCGTTTCTACCTGTCGGTAGACAGGCAGAGAGGAACCCCTCAACAAATTGCTTACTTAAAGAGTTGCGAACTTTTTTTGAACGACTTTAAATCCCGCACCTTTGTCCGAGAAAGGGGCTATCTTGTGCAATGATTCTCGTAAATGCTCAAAGTATCCCAAAATAAAAGTGCGGGATTATAGAGTGAGAAAAATGGTTCGCAAGTCAGAAGCGTCCGCCAATTCGGCGGATTATGAAATTACTTAGAAAAAAATTTATGTCTATTCGTGATAAACTACAAATTCTTTCCGCAGCTGCCGAACAGGATGTCTGTTCACCCCGCACCAAAATGGTGCAGGGCACGCCCACCGAAAAAAAATGTCTACCAGGAATTTATCCTGCACTTCTGCCAAACGGTAAAATAATTAACCTTTTCAAAATTCTTTTAACTAATACCTGCGAATTAAACTGTCTTTACTGTGCAAATCGTAAAAATCGTAATTTTATCCGTGATGAGTTTACCCCTGAAGGATTAAGTCAAATTTTTATCCAATATTTAAAAAAAAATTTTGTGCAAGGACTTTTTTTAAGTTCAGCAATCAAAGATAATCCCGAGAAAACAACGGACAAAATGCTTGAAACCTGTGTGATTCTACGGAAAAAATATCGTTATCCCGGATACATCCATCTCAAAGTTCTTCCCGGTTCAACACTTAACCAGATGGAAAAAGCGATAGAATTAGCCAACCGTGTTTCCTTAAACTTAGAAGCACCAAGCACCGAGAGATTAAAAAAATTATCTCCTCAAAAAATGTCTTTCTCTTTGTTAAAAAATTTAAAGGCACTGAGTGAAATTGCAAAAAAATTCACAAAACCAGTCTCGGTCTCCACACAACTGGTGATCGGTCCAGCCGGTGAAACCGATAAAGAAATTGTTAACCTCACTGAAGAATTACATCAAAAATATAACTTACGAAGAGTATACTTCTCCGCTTTCGTTCCCATACCAGAAACACCATTAGAAAATTTTCTTTCTACACCACTCTTGCGTGAACATCGGTTATATCAGGCGGATTGGTTAATCCATTTTTATGGATTCAAAGCTAAAGAGATACCTTTAGATGAAATGGGTAATCTGTCACTGGAGAAAGACCCAAAACTTGCCTGGGCCGAATCCAAACAGAGGGAAAACTTTTTTCCAATAGAAATAAATCAGGCTGATTACTATCAACTTCTGCGTATCCCCGGTATCGGACCGGTTTCCGCAAAACGTATCCTTGAATACCGTCGGAAAAATAAAATTCGCAACCTGCAGGAATTAAAATCACTTGGTGCAGTAATAAAAAGAACCGCAAAATTTATCCTCTTAGACGGTAAAAGACCAGAACCCGTGGAGAAAAAAATTTCTCGCCCAGAAATACTCATCTCCTCCCGTGAACTTCTTCTCCCGTTGAACCTATGAACTTTATATGTTATGAATGCCACCGCTTACCCCGCACTTTTCTTTAGAAACGGTCCAATAATTGTAGTTGCCCCGATTTATCGGGGCTAATTCCAGTTGTAGGCAAAGCAAGCTTTACTACTACATTTTCGGCAGATAATTTTGATAAAAGGTGTCAGGGTTCACCTTACCCTTTGACATAACTAAAATTTTTTAGTAAATTTAAATGAGGAGTAATTTTATGGTCTATTCAGCACCAAGAGGAACGAAAGATATTTTTGGTGAAGAAGCAAAAATTAGAAATTTTTTAGAAATTAAAGCGAGAGAAATTTTTGCCCGCTGGAATTATCAGGAAATTTCTACCCCTATTTTTGAAGAAGCAAACCTTTTCACTCGTTCAGTAGGTGAAACTACCGATATTGTAGAAAAAGAAATGTATGTGTTCAAAGATAAACGGGGGAGGGCACTCGCCCTTCGTCCAGAAGGAACAGCACCGGTTGTTCGTGCAGTAATTGAAAATAACCTAATCAGGTTGGGGGGTGTTACTAAATTTTTCTATTGCGGTCCCTTTTATCGTTACGAACGTCCACAAGCGGGGAGACGGAGAGAATTTTATCAAATTGGGGTAGAGTTTTTGGGCTCCTCATCTCCTTACGCTGATTTTGAAGTGCTGAGTTTAGCGGGAGAATATTTTCGCAATTTGGGACTAAAGGACTACAACTTATTTTTAAACAATCTTGGTTGCCCAAATTGTCGTCCTAAATATCGCCAAGTATTAACCAAATTTTTAGCCAAAGAAAAAAGTAAACTCTGTAATGATTGTCAACGACGAATTTCAAGAAATCCATTACGAGTTTTGGATTGTAAGATTGACTCTCAAAAACAAAAAAATTTACCTCTAATTAAGGACTATCTCTGTGAACCTTGCGAAAATCATTTTCAAGAATTGTTGAATTTGCTTGCTGAAGAAAAAATTAAATATCAAATTGATCCTTACTTAGTGCGGGGAATTGACTATTATACTCGGACAATATTTGAATTTAAGGAGGCAAGTGCCTCCACCGGGTTGAGTAAAACCGAAACCTTTTGTGCTGGTGGCAGATACGATAACTTAGTTAAGGAACTCGGTGGTCCCGATATACCTGCAGTAGGTTGGGCAATTGGGGTAGAGAGACTAATAGAGCAATTAAGCAAAGAGTCTGTTAGCCAAGAGCTAAGAGCCAAGAGCATAGAGCAAGTAATTTATTTGGCGACAATCGGTGAAAAAGCAAGAAGAGAAGGGTTAAAAATACTTCAAAATCTTTGGAGAGAAGGATTCTCAGTAGAAACCGGACTTTATGAAGAAAAAAGTTTGAAAGCACAAATGCGTGAAGCCGATAGTTTGGGGGCAAGATTTGTCCTCATTCTCGGTGAAGATGAACTTAACCGCAGGGTAATTACCCTGAGAAATATGCAAACCAAAGAACAGAAAGAAATAAAATTAGAAAATCTTTTTCCCGAACTTAAAAACGTTTAACTTGATGTTGTTGCTTAACCCCTGTCCCGTCATTCTGAGCGAAGCGAAGAATCTCTTTACCCGAAGGTTGCTATGAGACCCTTCACTTATGTTCAGGGTGACACTGTTGACTTCAGCAATAGTGTCACTTTTAATTTTACACTTTGAACTTTTAGTGATATGTTTACCTACCCAAAAAAATACAATGTTATTGTTATTGGTGCAGGGCATGCTGGTTGTGAAGCAGCATTAGCTGCAGCACGAATGCCCTCCTCTTCAGCGGGTAAAGGCTATCAGGTTTTGCTTCTGACAATGAATATTGATACGGTTGCTCAGATGTCCTGTAATCCGGCAATTGGTGGTTTAGCCAAAGGACAGATTGTGCGTGAAATTGATGCCCTTGGTGGAGAGATGGCAAAAAATACCGATAAAACTGCAATTCAGTTCCGTATGCTTAACCGTTCCAAGGGTCCGGCAGTGCAATCACCCCGTGCCCAATGTGACCGTAAACTTTATCAGTTGACAATGAAACAGACCATTGAAAAACAAGAAAACTTAGATTTGCGTCAGGGGGAAGCAATAAAAATTTTAACCAAAGGAAATAAAGTTTGTGGTATTTTGACAAAGACCGGCACACTTTACGAAGCCGATACAGTAATTGTTACTACAGGTACATTTCTTAAAGGTTTAATTCATCTTGGTTTAAAAAATTACCCAGCCGGGAGAAGTGGTGAATTTCCTGCTGAATATTTATCCGACTCTTTGCGGGAACTTGGTTTTGAAGTGGGAAGATTGAAGACCGGTACACCGCCAAGAATTAACAGTAAAACTCTTAACTATTCCCAACTTATCCGCCAAGATGGCGACAATCCACCAATTCCTTTTTCTCACTTTATTTACCCCGTCAGATGCGGAGCATCTATACGGGGCGAACACCTTACCCAATCCCAACTCCCCTGTTGGTTAACCTATACCAATGAAAAAACGCATCAGATTATCCGTGAAAATCTTGACCGTTCACCTTTATATACCGGAATTATCAAAAGTATCGGTCCACGCTACTGTCCTTCAATTGAAGATAAAGTTGTCCGTTTCCCGGATAAAGAAAGACATCAGGTATTCTTGGAACCTGAGGGAGAAAATACGACAGAAATGTATTGTAATGGTATTTCTACAAGTTTACCTGAGGATGTCCAGGAAGCAATTGTGCATAGTTTACCCGGCTGCGAAAAGGCGGAAATTATGCGCTATGGTTACGCAATTGAATATGATTTCTGTCCACCAACACAACTTAAACCGACCTTAGAAACAAAACAAGTTGAGAACTTGTACTTTGCCGGACAGATAAACGGTACTACTGGTTATGAAGAAGCCGCCGGACAGGGACTGGTTGCCGGGATAAACGCAGTGTTAAAATTAAGAGGAGAAGAGCCGTTTATTCTTGGTCGGGATGAAGGTTATCTTGGTGTCTTAATTGATGATTTAGTTACTAAAGGTATAATGGACCCTTACCGGATGTTTACCTCAAGAGCGGAATACCGTTTAATTTTACGCAATGGCAATGCAGATTTGCGCCTTTTACCTTACGGCTATAGATTTGGTTTAATTCCCAAAGAAATTTATGAAAATTTTTTACGCTATAAAGAAAAAATTAAAAAAGAAATTGAATTTTTAGAGAAAACTTTTGTTCCCGGAGAAGGTGTTTCACTTGCCCATCTGATTCGCCGTGGCTTAAGCTATGAAGAGGCAATTTCCAAAATTGCAGATTGCAGATTGCAGATTGCAGATGAAGACCTAAATCCGTGGAATGAAGAAAAAGTAAGAGAAGAGGTAGAAATTGAGATTAAGTATGAGGGTTATATCAAAAGACAAAACCAGGAAGTTGAGAAATTCAAGAAATTAGAAAAGAAATTTATCCCGGAAGATTTTGACTACGACCGTGTACCCGGATTACTTACTGAAGCAAGAATAAAATTGAAAAAGATACAACCTCGTTCAATCGGGCAAGCATCAAGAATTTCCGGGGTTACCCCGGCAGATATTTCTATATTATTAGTTTATTTAGAACGACAGAAGAAGGAAACGGCAAAAGTAAACATTTAACCTACCTGTCCCGTAAATTTATTTACGGGATTTGACTGAAAATACTTTTTTAAGTATAATGTGGTAAGTAACACCGAACCAATGAAGAACAAAAAACATATCGTCTGGTATGCAGATTTAGAAAAATTAGATTTTAGTCATCCGTGGATAAAAAAATGGTGGATTGAACAGGTTCTTATTCACGGGACGATGGAAGATGTATCTGAACTTGATTTTGAGGAAATAAGGACTTTTTTGCCTACGCTTAATCTTCCTAAAGAAATAAAAAATCTCTGGGATGATTATTTCTCCCGGTATGCACCACCCACAGGTGTATACCACAGAGTAGAAAATAATGATTTCTAAGCTCAGTCCTACACAAAAAGAAATTATTGAGATTTTTGCTCAACTGCCGGATGTAGAATATTTTTATCTTACCGGCGGAACCGCTCTTTCTGTCTTTTATCTCTTTCACCGTCTATCTGAAGATTTAGATTTTTTTACTCCTGAAGAACATCTCATCACTTATCTCGGTGATAACTTGAAAATAAACCTTGAAAAAAATAATTTCCAGGTAAATATAATAAGAAAATTTAAATCTTTCTATGAGATAATCACTGCTAAAAGGGATGAAAGCACACGGATACATCTTGCTTTAGACAGTCCTTTCCGATTTGAAAAACCAATTCTTACGGAATTAGGAATAAAAGTTGACAGTTTCTTAGACATTGCTACTAATAAACTAACTGCTCTTTACGGTAGGTTTGAAGTTAGGGATTATGTGGATATCTATTTTCTAATTAAGGAAGGACACTATTCTTTAGAAAACCTTATTCAGAAAACGAAAGAAAAAGACCCTGGCTTAGACGCCTATTATTTAGCAATTGCTTTTGAGAAAATAAAAGAAATTCCTGACGAACTTACCAAACTACCACTGATAATGCTTAAAGAATTGAATGTCAAAGAAATGAAAGACTTTTTTATTCAAGAAGCGGCAAAATTATTAGAAGAAAGTCGTAAGAAATAGTACTTCCTTTCTCTCCTAAATTTTGGAAAATGAAAACACATCTCCATTTAATCGGACAAGCATCAAGAATTTCCGGGGTCACCCCCGCCGATATTTCTATCCTTTTAGTTTATTTAGAACGATTTAAGAAAGAGCCAGCAATAAATAAGCGATAAGACGATAAGCAAGAAAAAGTAAACGAGAAGCAAGAAGTGGTTATGTAGCGGTTTGATTTATCAAACCCGATGTATCCCTACCAAAAGTTAAGAGCGTCCCTACTCCCCCCCCTTATGTTTAGGTCACGGCATTGCAGATAACGTTCCGCCGCAACACGCAGCGGTTTTTGGTGAACCAAGATTTGACCCCGCTCAACCATCGCCTACCAACTGACACCAAAAACCGTTGAGCGAGCACTTTTGACAGGGCTAACCTTTGTTTCAGCTGCGCCTATACAGTGTGCGAGCGCCGTGTTGCGGCTTGTTAGGCGTTCATTGTGTTGCCACGTTTCTACCCCTGTACGTCATACCACGCAACGTCGTCGTCATTAGGATACTTGAACCCCGCATACTTGTTCCGATTGTTCAAATCGCTGAAGTCGAGCACGAACAACATTTGCTCAACTTGTCTCCCGTCGTGATCCTTTATGATCAGTGGCTCGGTGGAATGAAGCACTGTGCGCCAACCTATGCTTCCAAAAAAGGTTGTGTCCACTAGCGTGATGTGGGGTTCTGGGTAAATCACAATGCGATGAAATGGATAGTATTTACCTTCCTCGAGCGGCCTGAGAGGATTGATCGTGAAGGGCTTCAGGGAATCACCCGAGATAGCATACTGTCGAAGTTCCGGAAGCTCTTCAATTGACGCTAGCATTTTTGCAGGGAAGGCATAGTGAACGAATACGACTACGATTTTCGCGATCAAACGTGTAAAAGCAGGTGGCGTGGGTGACAAGACCCGCACATCGGTAACTTGTCTCCGGCGTATTGAGTAGCCAAAAGCGCCAGAGTGATAGATCTCTCTAGGGGCGAGCTTGTTGTAAGCATCCAGAAATCGTGACCATTCGCTTTCGAACTCTTCAGGGGTAAATTTCCCCCTTGTGATTTCCTTCAACCAGGGATGGGCAAGCTTCAATAGATCGTGTTCCGAGCATTCGAGGAAATCGTCGGTTCTTGTTACTTTAATCCGAAGAGTCGGTCCACGTTTGACCATTGGAACCTTCTGATGGTCTAGCGAGTCCTTGCCATGCCAGTCAAGATTGTCGACCTGAAAAACGGCTATGATAACTAAATTTATGCACGATAAAAGGGGCTTTGCACAATCCTGCCAAAATGGTATGTTTGTGACAACATGCTCATCGTCGCAGAACCACTTAAAATTGACCAAATTTGCAAATTTGTCTTTAAGAAAATCACTACAATACGACGATAGAATACAAACATCTACCATGTATTTTTTGACACTTTTGCAATGATTTTTATCACTATGCTCGTCTGAGAGACCATTAAGTTAGCCGTTTTTCAGGTCGAGGTGAGATCCCGTGTCTTTAAGCTTGAGGGATTCCATCGCATTGAGAAGGGCGACGTTTTGAATTGCCAACACGTCAACTTGGTTGCCGAGAGTCTGTTGACATTGTGGACAGAGATCATGGGAGCGCCAGAAGCCGAAAACGCTCTCAGGAATTACATGTTCACCCACTTCTGATCGAGATTGCGGAAGAGGAGCATTGCAGAACAGGCAATTGGAAAAGAACTCAAACATTTTCATTGACTCCTAGTTTAGTGGCAACACAATGACGCCTAACGTCTCCAGCATAAAAGAAGTTTTTGCGGAGCAAAAATTTGGGTGAGTGCCATAAGGGGCGAACCTTTTATGCTGTGTTAAACGAAGTTGCCTTATATTTCTAATAAACTATTTAATTCAGATTGCATTCCTGTTGGATCATAAAATCTATTTTCTTCTTCATCCATTTCAATAATGTAATCTACAACATCATCAAATGTCTTAAAGTTAGAAACAATTTTGTCAATGTTTTTTATACGTGAAAGTATTTTTTCTTTAGATAATGGTTTCGCAAAAGGGTCTGTTTCAGGGGGAGAATGTAATTTAGTATCTAATCTTGCACGAAGAACTCTTGTCCATAATTCTCTTTCAGAAGCGGTCGGCAGATGACTCCTGATTAACTCCAAGGTATATTTTTGTATTCTTTTAACCGCCCAAGTAGATACCATGATCGCCATAAACATTTTCTCGTGTGTAAATCCTGGATATTTATTACGAAAGATTTCTACTCTTTCAATTGTTTTTTTATCAATCGGTTTAACAGAATCAGGAAGAATTTTATACCATTGTGGTTCAGAAAACATATTATTCACTCCTTATTGTTAACAATTTCGTTTAACGTCTTGCGGATAAACGAAGTTGCCGAAAGCAATTTGGGCGAAGGTGCGGAGCACCGTAGCCAGATACGCTCTGTTATATGAAGTGGCAGGGCTCGTTTTCTTTCAGTATGTTGCTTCATCCAATTTACACATTAAAAGGCTTGCCAAAAAGATAAAGTGTGTTGCTCTTTCTTTGCTGATAACGATGTTCTCATGTGCCTTGGGATTCCTAATTCCTATCATCGCTCCTGCAAAGATTTGCATATACCCTTTTTGAATATTTCTTCCTGTCTCAGTGGAAAGATTGTCTAAAATAACAACAGGCTTGTTCTCTGAAAATGCTTTATACATAAGGCTTGCTCCGTCTAATTCTTCCCCTGTTTTGTTCTTCATTATTTCCTTAACACGTTTATTTATTTCCTTGAAGGCAGACTCTACTGCATCGGCATAATATCCATCCTCAAACTTATTTTTAGCTACCTTAATAATATCCTTGTGAATCATGCTCCAAAAATCCAATTCAGGTAACTTAGCGGTGTCTCTTATCAAACTCCTTAAAGGGTCATTTTGGGAAGTTAAAGCATTTATAAAATCTCGAAGAAGTGCCAATTTCTTTTCTGCATCGATAGATTGTTCAGCAAGGGTCATTACCCAATCATAAATCAATTGAGAGCGAGAGGAAGTGATGCTTTCATGCGGATGCGAAGAAACGTCAAAATCAAAAATAGCTGAAGCAACCCTATTAATTTCATTAATTGATGTGCTATATTTTAACCCTTCCCCTAACTTAATCCCTATTAGTCTGAAATTAATCATGATCTCTTCCCTGCCATTTCATATAACTTGGTTATATCCGAACTTATTCTCCTTCGCAAAAGTAATGGAAAACGTCTCTTTTGCTTCGGAGGAATTATTCTGACGGAGAATATTCCTGTGAAGCAAAACTATGGTTCCATTAGTTTTGCGTAGCAGAATAGTTCGGATATCCCCTGAATTTGGGGCTGTATCCGAAGTACTTCGGATATCCCGAATATAGAAAACCCCTTCATATCGACAATTTTTGTCACTTACTACCTACTTTCTCAAGGTTTAAACTGTCCAATGGACTTTTTATCTTCCCTATGCTTTTGGTGCTAACATGAGTATAAACCTCTGTGGTCTTACTGTCTTTATGTCCTAAAATTTCCTGAATGTATCTTAAATCCACTCCACTTTCTAAAAGATGAGTAGCAAAACTGTGCCTTAGAGTATGAACTGAAATCTCCTTTTTTATACCCACCTTTTTAGAAGCATGCTCTAAAATCTTCTCTACTGTTCTTGTTGACAAATACCTGCCTGGACTTGCACCTTCAAAAAGCCATTTTTCGGGTTTGTATTGTTTCCAATACTCTTTAAGAACTTCCAATACAGTTTCAGACAGCATTGTATATTGGTCTTTACTGCCTTTTGATCCTTTAATCTGAATCAGCATCCTTTCGCTATCAATATTGCATTGTCAACAAAATAATGGTTGCATATTGCAATCGCAAATTTCCCGCCAGAGGCGGGTCTGCCTCGGGCATGATAATTTGCGCCGATATAAAATCAGCGATTACAAAAAATAAAGCATCAAACCTTTCTTTAATTAACAAAGCAGTATATCTTTACAGATTTTTACACTTACCATAAATTTTTTTAGGTGATTTAGAATCTAAGCTGCGAAAAATGTAAACTTTGTTCATGTCTTTAAAATTTCGGAGATTTGTTTTTTAAGTTCAGAGATGTCTTCATTTATTTCCTTTCAATTTGTGCCATTAAAATTGTAATCTTCTGATTAAAAAAAGACCTCATTTCTTCTATGGTTACCGGTTTAATCATTCTGGACAAGGCAAAGAGAGGTCTGTGCCACCGGTAAGATAAAAATTATCTTTTATTGCGGGTACTTGAGAAATTTCTCTCAGTAATTTTTCTTGAAATTTTGTGAGTATTTGCATATTTAAACCACCAAGACCAGAATTTTCTTATCTTTTCCGGAAGGTTCAAAGACGGAAGATGCCTTTTTATAGTTTCAAGTCCAATATCCCGAATATCTTTTGCTGTTCCCCGAGTTAAAACGCGAGCAATGTACCATTTTTTAAATTCTTCAGTGTCATATTTTCCTTCAAAGTCATAATCCCAGATTAATTTTTTGTTGATCAGAAATTTTTCTTTAGTTTCTTGCTCCATAATTTTTTCCCTCTTGCCTCGGGGAAAATCCCTTATAATAACACGATAGATTATTTTCTTCTATCTGGTAGATTAATTTTACAAACTAAAACCAACTTTGTCAAAAGTCAAAAGGACAAATTTCAATATTGATTTTAATTGCTTAAAGAAATATAATTTATCCCGCACCTTTCAGGTATCAGCGACTTTCTTGAAGTCAGTTACTTATCGTAAATTTTCGACCAGCACCATCCTCGGTTGCAATGGATGGCAGGTTCAACGGAGTCGTCGCTGGAAATACTGGAAAACTGACTATGCCTGAAAGGTGCGGGGTTTACTCCAAAAATGAACAAAGAAAGCAATTACCAAAAACTTAAAGAATTAGTTTTTGCGGAAGGTATTTCTTTATTTGGTGTCGCCGACATCCGGGGAACACGAAAAGATTTTCTTTTACCTAAAGAAGCAACTGAAAAATTTGATTTTGCAATTTCGCTCGGGTATCGGCTTTCTCAGAGTGTGCTTGACACTTTGGTTGACCGACCGAATCAGTTATATTTTTTTCATTACCAGCGAGTAAATGTTTTTTTAGATACGGTGGCTTTGAAAGTTACCCAATTTATCCAAAACGAAGGTTATCATGGTATACACCAGAGCGGTGTATACCAGGCTTTACCTGTCCCGGCATCACAGGTTGTTGACTGGCAAAATCTAAGAGGACATCTTTCGCATAGGGAGATTGGATATTTAGCTGGACTGGGCTGGCGCGGAAGAAATAATCTCTTAGTTAATCCTCAGTATGGCAGTCAGGTAAGATATGTAACTATACTCACCAACTATCCACTAACCACTAACCACTGCTTTAATGGTTCCTGTGGTGAATGTAAAAAATGCCTTGAAGTCTGTCCAGCCGGAGCAATTGCAGAAAACAGTTTTTCTTTAGAGAAATGTTACGCTAAACTAAAACAATTTGTGAAGACGGAAAAAATATCTCAACATATCTGCGGTATTTGTGTCAAAGTCTGTCTTGGACAACTTGACAAAAAGTGAAAATTTGCTAAAATAAATACTAAGAATGAAAAAGATAAAATTTTTAACTGAACCAAAGTATCGTGGTAAACATATCGTAATGATTGCGGGTAAAATTTATACCGCAAGGAACGCAAAGCAAGCAACCAAAATTTTTGACCGACTTACTAAAAAGTATCCGCATCAGAGTCCTACCATTACTTATATCCCAAAAGAAGACACACTCATCCTCATATGGTTAGAATAAGTTTCCCTTTCGAGAAAAAGAAATCTCCAATTTTTGGTAATCTCTATCGCCCTGTTGCCGAAGTAAATTTTTGGTCTGAAAAGACTAATAATTGGGTAAAAATACTAATGATTGTGGATACCGGTGCCGACTATACAATTCTCCCTCGTTTTTATGCCCATCATTTAGGAATAGACCTATCAAAAACTAAAATTTACAAAACCTTCGGAATCGGTGGAAAAGAAAAAGTATATTTATTAAGAAAGATCAAAATTAGCCTTGGGAACTGGAAGAAATCTATCCCGGTGGGGTTTCTCAACCGCAATGATATTCCTCCTTTAATGGGAAGAGAAGAATTTCTTGAAACCTTTGATGTTCTTCTTTCTAAGCATGTAACTTATTTCTCACTGCCATAGTTTACTTTATAAAAAGTGGGCAAAACAGAAAAAGCAGAACCGGCAAAGTTAATTATCGGTATGTTTAGCAATAAAACTAATCTTTTTGAAAAAGTAAAAAAAATACTTGAGGAAAAATTTGGACCAGTAGATTTCGTCAGTGAAGTTTTACCTTTTAATAAGACTAATTATTACGAAAAAGAAATGGGTAAAGATTTGAAACGGATATTCTATAGTTTCCAAAGGTTAATCAGTCCGGAAAGTTTAGTCGAGATAAAAATTTTTACTAACCAAATTGAAGAAAAATTTAGTGAAGGAGGTAAACGAAGAGTAAATATTGACCCGGGATATTTAACTTTATCTAAACTTGTTCTTGCTTCAACTAAGGATTACAGTCATCGGATTTATCTAAAGGAAGGAATTTATGCCGAAGTGACCTTAAGATTTGAAAAGGGAACCTTTATTCCTTACGAATATACTTATCCTGATTACCGCACCCCAGAATATCTCCATATCTTCAACCAAATCCGCCAGATTTATCTTAACCAAGTAGTTTCACAAAAGTGAAACTTGATTCCAGCGATTACCAAAGGCGATTACAGTGATTAACTTATTCTCAATAAATCGCTGAAATCGTTTGTTTTTCTGTCCGAAGTGATCCGCTCTTAGTAGAAATCGCCGTAATCAATATAATTGAACTGAGGGGGAAGGTTCGGCTTTTTTTCGGACGGAGAAAGTTACTTTTAGAATGCGAACCTTCCCTTTTGCTTACTAATATTCTTTCTTTAGGGGAGTAAATGTTTCTTCTTCAAGTGGAAAAAAGGTTTTAACTGTTTCAGTTATTTCTTCATCGGTGAAAGGTTTGGTGACATATCCATTAGCACCGGCTTCCCTACCCCAGGTTTTATCCCAGTCAGTATTCCGTACACTAACAAGGATTACCGGGATATCTTTTGTCTTCTCGTCAGTTTTTATTTTCCGGCAAAGGACATAGCCGTTCATTTTGGGCAGATTAATATCGAGGAAAACCATATCCGGTTTTACTTCCTTCAGTTTCATCAATGCTTCTAATCCATCCCCAGCATAGATAATTTTAAAACCCAACCGTTTTAAGCAATAACCGATATAACTGCGTGCTGGGAGACTATCATCAACAATTAAGACCTTTTTCATTTTTACAAAGAAATAAAAAAGGAAAATTCTTTTTTAAACAGAGAGGGTTTGTTCATAATCAAGAGTCGTTTTATCTTTTCCTTCCTGCTTAAAAGGGACAAACAGGTAATAATTTTTTTCTTGACAGATAGACAACTTTCCTATATAATATTAAACAAATAAAAAAGGTCAATCCCCACTTTCGTGGGGGTCGTTATTCTGACGAGTAAATCGGAATGAACCAGCGCCGCCGCCGAGACGGTGAAGCGGCTGGGAAATAAAAAACGCAGTTAGGAATTAAATGCGGAAGAAAAATAAACGCTGCAACTTTTCCCGTCGGGAAATGCAAGTAGTTAAATATGTGATTAAAGGATTTTCTAATAAAGAGATTGCCTCAGCGCTGGGTTTAAGCGAAGATACAGTTAAAGAATACCTCAGTAACGCCTTTCGCAAGGCAGGCGTAAACAACCGTACCGCATTAGCGGTAAAATTTCTTACCTTCGCTTAATTCATTCTTTATTGCCCGCTTCAGTGATATTTTCAATATCTTGATTTGTTACTTAAATTGCAGTGCTTGATTTATCCAGTATTTTCCTTGGCAAAACCCATTAAATTAGCACTCCAATCTAACTGCTATTTAGTCGCCATAGCCGCATCTTATTTTTGTTGTCCATTAGTCAAGTAAACAATTCTTGTCTGCCAGAGTATTCCATTCCTTTTTAAAACAAGTAAAATTGTTTTTTTTAGAAAAAATACTCCCATGGAAAATATTTATAAGTTACTCGGACAAAAAATAAGGGAAGAAAGAAAAAAACTTAGTTTAACTCAAGAAGAACTTGCGGAAAAAGCCGGGATTACGGCAAATTTCCTTGGACATATTGAACGCGGAACAAAAAAGGCAAGATTGGACACAATAGAAAAATTAGCAAGCGCTTTAGAAATACCAATAGGAACTTTATTTAGTAAAGTAAAATATGTACCGAAAAAAGAGGACTTGCTTTTAAAAAAATTAGTTTCGGCAGTAAGAGATAAAGAACCTGCAGATAAAAAACTGCTTTTAAAATTAGCAAAACTGGTCTTGAAGAAAAGAAAGATTTAACCTACTTAAAAGGTAATTACCTCAAAAGTTATCTCTTCCATTCCTCCTTTTTTTACCGTGCTAACTTGTACTTTGTTTCCCTCCTTAATTTCACCGGCAATAATTTTCTGGGCTAACGGATTTTCTAACAACTGCTGAATTGTCCGTTTTAATGGACGGGCACCATAGACGGAATCAAAACCTTTCTTGGCAAGATATTCTTTCACTCTTTCAGCTAAAAAGAGTTCAATTTTTTTCTCGGCTAAACGTTTTTGTAAATATTTAGCCTGGATTTCCACAATCTGTTTGAGGTTTTCTTCAGTTAACCGGTTGAAAATGATTACTTCATCAATACGATTTAAAAATTCCGGACGGAAAGTGTGTCTTAATTCTTCAAGTACAAGTTCATTTAACCGTTCACGGTTCACCGTTAACTGTTTACCGTCTACCGCTAAATATTGACTACCAATATTGGAGGTCATAATAATGATGGTATTTTTGAAATTTACGGTTCTCCCTTGCCCATCAGTCAGACGCCCGTCATCAAGTATTTGTAAAAGTAAATTAAATACTTCCGGATGCGCCTTTTCAATTTCATCAAAAAGGATTACTGAATAAGGTCTTCTTCGGACTACTTCGGTTAACTGTCCACCTTCCTCATAACCAACATATCCCGGTGGCGCACCAATCAAACGGGCTACTGAATGTTTTTCCATATACTCACTCATATCAATTCTCACCATTGCCCGCTCGTCATCAAAAAGAAATTCGGCTAATGCTCTTGCCAATTCAGTTTTACCAACACCAGTTGGACCCATAAAGATGAAAGAACCAATCGGTCGGTTAATATCCTGCAAGCCGGCACGCGAACGACGAATTGCATTAGCAACCGAATTAACCGCGCTATCCTGCCCAACGACACGTTCTTTAATTTTTTCTTCCATTCTCAATAATTTTTGCATTTCACTTTCTAACATTTTGCTTACTGGTATACCGGTCCATTTGGAGACAACTTCCGCAATATCTTCTTCGTCAACTTCTTCCTTAAGGAGAGGGTGAGCATCCTCTTGCCTTGATTTTTCAAGTTTTTTACTTTCTTCTTCTAATTTCTTTTGTAAGGTAGTCAAAATACCATATTTCAGTTCGGCAGCACGATTCAAGTCTCCTTCTCTTTCTGCTTTCTGTTCAGCGATTCTACTCTTCTCAATCTCATCTTTCAGTTCTCTGATTTTTTTAATTATTCCTTTTTCTTTCTCCCATTGTAGTTTCAGTATTTTTGCTTTCTCTTTTAATTGATTAAGTTCCTTTTCTAAACCCTCTAATTTATTCTCATCCTCTCGTCCCTCGTCCCGCGTGCCCACCTTAATGGCAGTTTTTTCAATCTCCAATTGACGAATTTTTCTTTCAATTTCATCAATCTCAGTTGGCATACTATCAATTTCAATATGTAGTCGTGACGCTGCTTCATCAACTAAATCAATTGCTTTATCCGGAAGAAAACGGTCAGAAATATAACGGTTAGATAAAACTGCTGCCGCAACTAATGCTGAATCCTTAATTTTTACCCCGTGATGCACTTCGTATCTCTCCTTCAGTCCACGCAAAATAGCAATTGTATCCTCAACACCGGGCTCACTAACTAAAACTGGCTGGAAACGACGTTCTAATGCCGCATCTTTTTCAATATGTTTACGATACTCGTTTAATGTAGTCGCACCGATACAATGTAGTTCACCACGGGCAAGTGCTGGCTTAAGCAGATTACTGGCATCAACTGCACCTTCAGCGGCACCTGCACCGACAACCGTATGCAGTTCATCAATGAAAAGAATAATCTGCCCTTCCCGCTGATTTATTTCTCTTAACACTGCTTTCAACCGGTCTTCAAATTCCCCACGATACTTAGTTCCGGCAACCAGTGCACCCATATCCAAAGCAAGCACACCTCTATTTTTCAAGGTATCCGGAACATCACCTTCAACAATTCTTCGGGCTAAACCTTCAACGATGGCTGTCTTACCTACCCCGGGTTCACCAATCAGCACCGGATTATTTTTTGTCCTCCGGGAAAGTACCTGAATTACCCGACGGATTTCCTCATTTCGCCCAATCACCGGGTCAAGTTTACCTCTCCGTGCTAAATCGGTTAGGTCACGCGTATATTTTTGTAATGCCTGATATTTATCTTCCGGATTTTGGTCAGTTACTCGCTGTCCACCACGCAATGTAGCAAGAACCTGCAATATTTTTTCCCGGGTTACCCGGTATTTCTTGAGTAAAACAGCACTTCCTCCATCTTTTTCTTCCGCAATTGCCAGAAGTAGATGTTCACTGGAAACAAATTCATCTTTCAGGTTTTCCGCTTCTTTGAAAGCCTGATTCAAAACCTTATCCAGCCGTGGACTTAGGTAAAGTTGTATATTTTGTCCGTAAACTTTCGGGCGTGCTTCAAGAAGAGTGGCCAATTCTTCTTTTAGTTTTTCTGACTTGACTTCCAATTTTTCAAAAAGAGGTATGATTATCCCTTCTTCTTGTTTTAAAAGGGCAAGAAAAAGATGTTCTACATCAACCTGTTGGTGATTAAATTCATGGGCAAAATTTTGTGCTTCAGCAATTGCTTCCTGTGCTTTAAAAGTTAGTTTATCTAAACGCATATTTTCCCACCTTTAAAACTCCTTCTTTTATTAAAATTGGTTTCGGGGTTCCTCTCTGAACGACATTAGAGTTTTTTCGGTAGACCATGACCTATCGGGACGCTTCTTGATTCTGGTCAAAAAATCATAAAGTGAAGACCCGTCCTCCGCAGTAGCTCTGCTACGGAGGGTGGAGAGGGTTCCCGAAACCAATTCCCTTAATCCACTTCCACTTTCACTTCGTGCCGTCGCCAAAGTGGCTATGGCACGTCGGCAACTTTTGGTTTTGCTTCTTTGGTCTTGGGTAAAGTCACGGTCAGGATACCATCTTTATAAGTCGCTTTGACTTTATCTTTTTCTACCGCGGTCGGTAACTCAATTGTCCGGGAAAAAGAACCGTAGTAGCGCTCCGCACGGTAATAGTTCTCTTCTTTCACTTCTTCTTCTTTCTTCGTCTCACCGTTAATGGTCAAAGTATCTTCGTTAAGCGAAATATTAATGTCTTTCTTATCCACACCTGGTATTTCTGCTTTCACTACCACTGTATCTTTCTCGTCAATGACATCAATCGTTGGTACCCAACGGCGAAGTTCAGTCGCCCGAGTTGGACGGGCTAACTCCCGACCAAAGAAACGGTCAAAAGCATCATGAATATCCTCTAAATCCTTGAATGGGTCCCACTTTGCTAACCAATTTGCCATTGCTACTCACCTCCCCTTTAACGCTCAATAAGGAGATAATCAAGGACTTCGTCCGTCGCAAGTCCCGACCTCCCCTTCGTCGGTCAGCGACCCTTGATTGTGTTCGGTTGCTCGGATCCGCCGATTCGGCGGATTAGTCCGAGACAACCTCACTATCAACCCCTTAAAGGGTATTGCCTTCGCTGTCACCCCTTTATGGTATCACAGTATCGCGGTTGTGATACCATTAAGAGGAATTTTCCTTTGTTCACTTATTTAGATGCGGAAGGGTAGAGAAAAGATTCATCCAGCACTTTTCGCTTTCAAAAGAAGTAAACCCCGTTAGAAAAGTGAGATTTTCTAACGGGGTAAAAAGTCTAAGTTCCGAGTGTCTATAGGGACGAGCAGACCTTTCGCGAACGACATCAAATTCTTTGGCGCCTTTTCGGTTCTGGTCAAAGAATTATAAAGTGAGGAAAGTGTCTGCTCGGCCAAACTTCCGTGGAAAAAGATATTGAAGTGAGGAATTGACTTTTTTACTTCTATCCTTCTTTTTTTATTTCTTTACGGAGGGTACGCCAGAGTTTTAGATGTACTTTACCCGGCACTTCTACGATTTCAATACTCTGGCAGAGAGTGACGGTTCGTTGGTAAGTATGGGAAAAAGATATACAATGCGGACATTCTTCAAGATGTTCTTCAATCTCCGCAAAAAGGTCTGATTCTAATTCTTCATCAAGATAATCAGACAATAATTCAAAAATGTCTCTACATTTTATTACCATCTTTTATTCTCGTTAATGGAAATATTTGGAAACTTCATTCCGTAAAAATAAACGTGCCCGATGTAAACGCGATTTCACTGCCGGAATGGATAGCTTAAGTATTTCACTTACTTCTTTATTGGATAAACGCTGAATATCCCGTAAAATTAATACTGCCCGATACTCCTCCGGTAAAGAAGCAAGTGCCTTAGTTAAAATATTTTTTAATTCTTTATTTTCAATTTCTGCTTCCGGATTAGTTGACCAGTCCGGTATTTCTTTAGTCATCTCCCCTTTAGCAGTAAACAGAGGCATATCTATTGATTCAAAGACCTTCCCTTTCTCTTTCCGTTTCTTCATCAAGAAAATGTTCAAGGCAATCCGATAAAGCCAAGTAGAAAAATTTGCTTCCCCTTTAAACCTATTCAGTGAATGGTACGCTTTCAGGAAAGTTTCCTGGAAAACATCACCGGCTTCATCTGGATTACCAGTAAGACGGAGAGCAAGATTATAGATTTTTTTCTCGTATTTCTTAACTAATTCTTCAAAAGCTGAATTATCACCACCTTTTGTTTTTTCAATTAAAACTTCATCAGTAAGTGGGGAAATACTCTCTTTCTTCTCACTCATTTTGATGTTGAAAATCAAGAAAAGATTTTCACAATTAAGTAGAATATGCAGCGTTTATCTTTACATATTCCGTAGATAAATCGCAAGTATAAATTTCTCCCTTCGTTTTCCCTTGATTAAGGTCAACGAAAACATTGAATTCCTTCTGCTGAAGAATTTTTCTTGCCTTGCTTTCAAATTGGCGGGCGTAAAGCCCGCCGCTACATTTCAAAACGGTACCATTTTTTGCCACTCGAAGATTGTTAAAATAAAGGTCAATTTTCTCGGGGGTAATTTTTACTCCCGAATGTCCGATTGCTCCCATTATCCGTCCCCAGTTCGGGTCAGCACCAAAAAAGGCGGTCTTCACTAACGGTGAAAGGGCGATTGCCCTTGCAATTTTTCTCGCTTCCTCGCTATTTCTTGCATTTTTTACAATGATTCTCACTAATTTTGTTGCTCCTTCACCATTTTTGGTCACCATTTTTGCTAAATCTAAAGTTACTTTATTTAAAACATTCTGGAATTTACGAAAATTATTATCTTCTTTTCTAATCGGTTGATTATCGGCTAACCCATTGGCTAAAATTAAAACTGTATCATTGGTACTCGTTTCACCGTCAACGGTAATACAATTGAATGATTGGTCAACTGCGGTTTTTAATGCTTGCTCAAGTAGTCGTCTATCAATTGCGATATCAGTAAGAATAAAACAAAGTAAAGTGGCTAAGTCCGGATGAACCCCACTCTTGCACGCAAGGGCGGGGTGAATCATTCCCGCACCTTTAGCACAAGACCAGATAGTAATTTTAGAATTACAGATTACAGATTGCAGATTACAAATTTTGGGGAAAGTGTCGGTGGTCATTATTGCTTCTACAGCACTGAGAGGGGAACGGTGAATTAGTGAATTAGTGAATTGGGTAACTAAATCTTTAATTCTTTGACGGATTTTTGGCATCGGTAAGTAGCGACCGATTACCCCGGTAGAAGCAACAAGAACTGAGTCCGGCTTAATCCCCAGAAACCGAGCAGTCAGGTTACACATCTCTTTTGCATCGTTTAACCCTCTCTCACCAGTGCAGGCATTCGCACAACCAGAATTAGCAATTATTGCTCTCACTTCCTCGCTCTTTGCTAATTGCTCTTTGCTGAGAATAACCGGTGCTGCCTTAACCTGATTAGAGGTAAAAACACCCGCCGCTTTCGCGGGTACCTGAGAATAAAATAAAGCTAAATCTTTTTTGTCCTTGTGTTTGATTCCACAAGCAATCCCACCAGCCCAAAATCCCCTTGGCAAAGTAACGCTCTTGGCTCTTAGCTCTTGGCTCTTAGCTAAATTAAATGAGTGCTGTTTTTTCATCGTAGCCGCAAATTAAATTCATATTCTGCACTGCCTGCCCAGCAGCACCTTTAATCAAATTATCAATTGCGGAAATAATAATTATTCGGTTAGTTGAATCGTCTATGCGGAAATTTATTTCACAATAATTTGTATGAACGACATTTTTTAATTCCGGAAATTTCTCTTCGGGTAAAATGCGGACAAAAGGTTCATTTTTATAAAATTCAGTATAAATTTTTCTAATTTGTTTTTCACCAATTTTTTTCTTCAGTTGCAAATAAACTGTTGAAAGTATCCCGCGTTCTACCGGAAGTAAGTGTGGCACAAAAGTTACTTCCACTCGTTTTCCGTTTACCGTTTTCCGTTTACCGAGTTTACTCAGTTCCTGCTCAATCTCCGGCTGATGCCGATGGATAGCGATATTATATGCTTTGAAGTTGTTTTTATTCTCCGGATAATAAAGTTGGACAAATTCTCTTCCCCCACCAGTAACTCCACTTTTTGCATCAATTATGATAGAGTTCCCTTCGACTAAATTTTCCTTTATTACTGGTGCACAACCTAAAATTGCACCGGTCGGATAACAACCCGGATTAGCAATCAGACACCCTTTATTTTGCTCTTTGCTCTTGGCTCTTAGCTCTTTGCGGTAAAGTTCCGGGAGACCGTAAACTGCTTTTTTTAATAAATCTAAATGAGTATGTTTTTTCTTATACCATTTTTCATATACTTTTGGATTATTTAACCGATAATCGGCAGACAAATCAATAACCTTTTTCCCGGCATTATAGAGTTCAGCAACAATCTCTAACGATACACTATGCGGTAAAGCAAGAAAAACTACATCACAAATATTTTTTATTTTCTCTAAATTCAGTTCTTCACATTCCAAATCACTTTCAATTCCCGGCAAAATTTCTCTAATTTTTTGTGGATACTTATCCAGTTTTGCCGAAAGATAAGTAATTTTTACTTCCGGATGTTTTAACAAAATCCGTAATAATTCTTCACCCGCATAACCAGTAACCCCAATTATTCCTACTTTTACTTTAGCCATTTTTTTACCATTTCCCGATCAGATTTATAAGTAAGAATTGACTCCGTTTCATTTATATCTTTCCATAATACATCGCTCACTTCTTCATCGTGTTCATCTACTTTTTCTAACGGTCTCATCAAAAACCAATAGACAGTTTTTTTCACCAATTTTCCTTCATACTTATAAAAATATTGCACTTTATCTATCCTTTTGATGATTGCACACTTATAGCCAGTTTCTTCCTGAACTTCTCTCAATGCCGCGTTCTCCGGTTTCTCTCCTTTAGCAATATTTCCTTTCGGAAATGTATGCACAACATCCCCTTTCAAGTTCTTAGTCTCTATGATTAACACTTTACCACTATCTACTACTAAACCACCGGCCGAAAATTCATAAACCATTTTCTAAATAATTTTTTAAAAAATGCTTGACATCTTTTGTATATACATTTATAATATTCTTTAGAAAGGAGCAACAAATGAATTTTGCAACAATTAAATTTGCCAAATTTGGCGGAAGGGAGTGTGGAAGAAATAAATGCGTTTTATTCAATATGACTGGGACGAAGAAAATGTATTCCACATTCTCTCCCGCCATAGTATAAGTCCGGAAGAAGTTGAAGAAACTTGTTATAATAACCCACTTGTGCTCAGAGGAAGACAAGGAACTTATTATGCTTTGGGACAAACCGACGCTGGTCGTTATCTCATCGTGGTACTCAGATACAAAGGAAAAGGCAGAGTCCGGGTCATTACTGCCCGGGAGATGACTCAAACCGAAAGAAAACGTTTTCTGCGGAGGTGAAGTCATGAGAAAAATACCTAAATTTAAGTCAGAAAAAGAAGAAGCACTATTTTGGGAGAAACACGACCTTACCGAGTTTGAAAAAGAACTCAAACCGGTAAAAGTAGAATTCCCTAAACCGACTAAGAAACTTGTTTCTCTTCGTTTAAGTCCGGACCAGATATCTTCTCTCAAATATGTTGCTTCTAAAAAAAGCATTGGCTATCTCACTCTCATAAGAATGTGGCTCAGCGAAAAACTTAATCAAGAACTACAAACCTTACGCATAAGCGAACCACGTGTCATCTATTCAGTTAATCTACCGAAGAAAAAACATCGAAAAAAATCTAAAGGCAAAAAACTTTGGACAAAAATTGATGGTGAGTATTGGATGACCGGGTAACAAAACAACACCAAATCCACCTGCCGAAAATTCATAAACCATTTTTTCTTACTTGTCTTTTACCGCTTACTAAAAAATTTAAAACTCCCGTTTCTTCAGAAAAACAAACCTTTTCCAGATAACCCAAAACTTCTAAGCCAGGATTAGCTTCGAGAGAAATATTAAGAAGCTTTTCGATCTTTTCCGCAGATATAATTCCAATTTTATCTTTTTTTGCTTTGTCCTTTTCAGAATCTGGGATTTTATCTTCATCTAAACAAGTAAAAACTAGCGGAATAACTTTTTGACTATGCGAATTAAGACACCCTTCTAATTTTTTACTTCTAACCGACAGTCTTGAAAGTTTGTCATGAATATCAATAGATTCAGTTGTACACTCTACTGCGATTATTTTATTTGAACCTGGCAAAGAAGCAACTATATCTATCTCATTTTGGATTTGTTTTGCTAATCCATACGAAGTGGTAATAAAACCGCATAAATTTAAAAGCCAACTAACACCTATCTCAAAATCAGATGAAGAGTTTTTCCCTTGTCCAGTAAGATATTTTTTAAGGAGAGTTAATTCTTTATCAAAGTAACTATGAATGATAATCCGGGGGTTATCAAGGAAGGAGCCGGGATTAAAAATATTTTGTTCATCAACCGATTCACCTTTGAAAATTAGAAATACTTTAATTTCTCGGCATTGGTCGTTTAAATTAAATTTTTTTTCAAATAATAGATGGTTTCCTTCCTTAATCCATTCGGCTTTTTGGATTTCGTAAGACTGTCTGGCTGGATTTCCTTTTTTTAGATACTGAATTAAATTGAGCGATACTTCTTCCATTTCTTCCCAACCAAAACTTTGAATAGAAATACAGAGTTGATTCTTTTGAATTTTGCAGTTACCTGAAAAATTCACTCTAATCGGAGCGATTAGTTTCAGAGTTGTGCTTGTATCGTGGCTAAGATGAATCTCAGAATGAAAAAATTCTCGTATAAGATCGTCTATCCCAGCATAGGGGTGTTTTGATTTCTTTAATCCATCTTTGAATTCTTCCAATTTCTTGTATTCCAAAAAGTTACGAACGGATTCACCGTATTCATACAGTTCAAAAGCGTAAAAGTCAACACCTGAACGCTTTCTCTCAAATGCGTCAAAACTCCAAGTAATTTGTGGTTTAAATTCGTCTTTTTCTTTTCGACCATAAAAGATTCCATTGCCGTCTATTGATAAGATGCCTTTTTCGTTAAGATTTAACAAGAGGTTGTCCAAATTTCCAATAGGAAACACGGCATTGAGTATCCTGAAATTTTCAATTTCAGGTATTTTTCTAAAAAGGCTAATTTCTTCAGGGCTTTCACTTCTAAGAAGAAACTCCGTTGCTAAATTTATCCAGCGGTCAAACAGAAAAGTACTAATAATCCGAACTTCAATTGATTTCCACCCTTCAAGAAATGGTTGAATTTTAGACTTGAATTTCTCTACCTCTCTATTCATAATGACACTTTGCCCGGATAAACCCCGTTAGAAGTCTTGAGAACTTTCAGTCTTTCTGTTGAGAGGTTCGGTCACACCTATTAGATTCTCCAGATTTCTAACAGGGTAAAGAACGAGGATAATCTTACCTTTAAGTTACCAATTAACTACGATTCTCCAGATAATTCTATTGAAATTTTCTCGACAATTTTTCTTACTTTTTCAATGTTGTCTATATTCTCAATTATCGGTTTAAGGTAATCTTCCTTAAAAACAATAAAACCATTCTGGAGACGGATAAAATATTTATTGAACGAATCCAATGCTTTTTGATAACCACTTTTGTCCTTAACCCGTGGACTTTCGGTTCTTCTCTGGAATTCTTCTATATTAAACACCGCATAAGGAATAGTGACTACCGTCTTTTTCCCACCTGCTGTTCGTGCTTCTTTCCTTTGGCTTATTTTTGCCACTTGAAATCCGATATTATTAACTATTGCGTCAATTCCCCGAACATCTAATTCTGCGTTACATTCAAGTTGTAAATTCTTGTTTTCTTTGGTACAGACATAGTCAAACACATAACAGAAATCTAATTGCGTAAGAATAGAAACCCAAGTTCTATACATTCTGGCTTTGAATCCTTTTTTAAACCAGCCATTACCATTTTTATCAAAATAATATTTCTTAAATTCCTTCAGAGCTTGCTTACTTTCTGGTTTAGTGTTAAGTTCTTCCCAGAAAGTTTCAAACCACTCGTCAAAGTCCAAAAAATTTCTTTCCTCCCAATAATACTTGAATATTGATGCCAACGGCAACATCTCTTGGGGTAAATCTTGTTCCACCCACTTAATATCTTTTAATTCCTCTCGGTATTTAGTTAGGGGGATAGATGCCAGAAATTCACGATATTTCTTAAGGTCATTGATTGGATTTTTATTCATAAGTGCATTTTCTTTATTTCGTTCCATTCTTTTTTAGATGGCATTGGAAAATTTTTTAATTGCGTAATACTCAAATGGTAGGTAATTTCACGATAAACATCTTTTACATATTTTTTCACATAATCTGAGTTTAAGTATTCCACTACTCCTAAATCATCCGAGTCAAAACTGCCACTAAATAAATCATTCTTTCTTAAAAGATGATAAATATCACCCATCCACGGGTAACCTCTTTCTTCGTAGGCCGCAGCAACTTTCCCATTTTCTCGGAATCCTAAACCAACAATAATATGAGGAACACCAAAATATGCCCGGAGTTTTTTTACTTCTGACTTTTTAATCCAGTAACCAGTTAAGTTGTCATAAATAATTTTGTTACATTTAAGATTCCGCCCATTTAGAAGAGATAAATAATTATTCTCATTTATAATTTTCTCTTTAGTGATATAATCGTTATGTTTAATTTCCGGGGTGCGCGGTGAAATTCTTATCTCAAAAATATCACCTAACCGATATGAACAAACACTTTCTAAGGCTACAGTATAATCTGTTTCAAATTTAACTACTTCACCCCGCCAGCAGTGATTAACCTTTATGGGATAAAGTTTATTATTACGATAATCCAAAAGTTTTAGGCTTCCGGTTAACCTGTCGGATTTATGGAAATCCAAGACTACCGAAGCAACCTCTGCCTCTGGTTTAAACACATTTGGACCCAAATAAATTATGGTAGTCCTGCCATTGTTAGATAAAAAGGCTCTCAATTTCTTAAATTCATCTAAAATCATAAATGTGGCTGGTACGATAAAAATTAATTGTCCCTCTATTTTGAGCAATTTAATAGATTTTTCTATAAAAGCACCATAGACATTGTATTTCCCGTGCCAAGTTTCATATATACTTTTGTATTTCTCTTTAGTAGCAGGGTCTATTCTTATAGTGTAGTGTTCAGATAGACTGGGAATACCATAAGGAGGGTTACCAATAATTAAATCAAAGGTACAGTCAGATTGCCATAAGAGATAGTCTGTATTGATTAACCCTATATTATTCCCAAGATTTGAGGTAGCTAAATAGTTGATAATATCTTTATTGATTTCTACACCAAAATGTTTTGCCTTCTTAAAAAGTTCGGGGTAGTTCCTTTTTATCCCAATTAAAAATTGCGTCAGACCACAGGCTGGTTCTAATACGGCAATTTCTCGTTTATCGGTATATCTTGAGGTATCAATAAGGTTAACCATAAAATCAACGATGCGTTCTGGTGTGAAAAATATTCCGTAATCTTTTTTGACACCTCGGAGATTGTTATCAACTATGGTTTGATGGGTTTTATAGGGTACAGTTACACTTTCTTTTATCAGTAATGGCTTATGTCTTTTTTGTCGATATTGTACTTGTGTTTTATGCATATTTAAAATTTATCTCTTGACTCAAAAATTTTTCACTGGACAAAGAACGACGATAATTTCGCCTTTGAGTTCTCTATTAGTAATTTGATTAAGCAAATCCTCTGGGGTACCCCGTAGAACTTCTTCAAATTTTTTGGTTAACTCGCGAGCAAGGACAACGCTTGCCTCGGGTAAAATCTCCTTAATTATTTCTAATGTCCGTTTTATCCGATAAGGTGACTCATAAAAAACGATTGTCTTTTTCAGTTCACTTAACTTAAGAAGTTCTTTAGTAATTTTCCCTTTTTTTCGTGGTAAAAAACCGATAAAAATAAAATCATCTGCGGGTAAACCGGAAACAACTAAAGCCGTAATTACTGCTGAGGCACCGGGTATAGGAATAATCCTTATTCTTTCTTTGATTACTTCCTGAATTAAAAAAAAACCGGGGTCGGATATACCCGGTGTGCCGGCATCGGAGACGAGCGCGAGATTTTTACCTTCTTTCAATTTTCCAATCAGATAAGGGATACGGAAAAGTTGGTTCTGCTGGAAATAACTTACTAAAGGTTTAGAAATTTGGTAATGAGTAAGAAGTTTACGGGTTACCCGTGTATCTTCGCAGGCGATTAAATCTACTTCTTTGAGGATTCTTAAGGCACGGAGGGTAATATCTTCTAAATTACCAATCGGTGTGGAGACGATGTAGAGTGTTCCTTGGTCCGTTCTCCGTAGTACTACGAAGGATGAATTAGACAGCATTTTCTTTTTCTAAAACTCTTAGGAAAGCATTAACAACTACTGGGTCAAATTGTGTTCCGGCAGATTTTTTTATTTCTTCAACTGCTTTTTCTTTCGGCATAGCTTTCCGGTAAGGGCGGTCAGAAGTCATCGCATCCCAAGCATCAATCAGGGCAACAATTCTTGCCCCAATGGGTATTTCTTCACCTTTCAATCCTTCAAGATATCCCTGCCCGTTGAACCATTCGTGGTGATATAAAATCATCGGCACAACCGGGGCAAGCAAACTTATCGGCGCAAGTAGTTTTTTACCAATCAAAGGATGTTTTTTTACCACTTCTTTTTCTTCCGAAGTTAATACTCCCGGTTTACCAAGAATTGATTCTTCAATCCCAATTTTACCAACATCATGGAGAAGTGCGGCGTATTCAACATTTTTCGCCATAATTTCCGGTAACTTCATCTCTTCGGCAATTGCCCGGGCATATCTTCTTGAACGGTCAGCATGTTCCCAGGTATAAGCATCCTTAGCATCAATTGCCCGGGAAAGTGTTTGCACCGTCTCAAAATAAAAAATCTGTAAATTCTGGTAAAGTTCTATATTTTCCAAAGTGATCGCCGCTTGCTGAGCAAGAATACTTAAAAGATTAAGTTTTTCCTGCGGATAAGGTTCACTTTCTAAAGAAATATTCATTACTCCAATTATCCCTCTTTTTGCTTTGAGAGGCACTGCGGCAAAACGATGAGGATAATATTTTCTCTCTTTAAGTGACAAAAACCGTGCATCTTTCTCATTGTCTTCAACAAATATTGCTTTCCCTTCCTGTAAAATTTTCCCAGCGAAACCTTCCCGCAAAAAATGCCCTCCACGGTGATTGGTTATTTTCTCGGGTAAGTCCATACCCAGTTTAGCCACTAAATTCATCTCATTACTTTCTTCATCAAAAATAAGTAAAGTTCCTTTGTCACTGTTCACCAAACGCAGTGCAAGAGACAAAATTTTTTGGTAAATTCCCTGTTGATTTTCTAAAGGAGTGGTGCTTATTCCTAAATTCTGTATTTCCATTAAAAAGGTAATAAGTTTTTCTAAAGATAAAGCATATCCCTGTTGTTGTTCTATCTGAGAAAGATATTTCTCCCCAAACATTCGCTGTTTTTTCTCCCGGAAACTCAAATAAAAAATGCAACCTAAAAAAATGAAGACGACTACTAAAAGTAGAATATTCATCTTCTCAAAGAATCCATGTATCCCAAATAATTTCTTTTCATTTCTTTTAAAGAATCACCAGCAAACTTTTCTTTAAATGCTTTTCCAATTTCTAAAGCAACCATTGCTTCAGCAACTATTCCGGCTACCGGAACTACACAAATATCACCACGGATTACTTCCGCAAAAGTCGCCTTTTTCGTTTTTATATCCACCGAATGTAACGGTTTCTTCAGCGAAGAAATCGGTTTCATTACCGCACGCAAAATTATCCTCTCCCCGTTAGTAATCCCACCTTCTAAACCACCAGCATTGTTTGTTCCCCGATAAAAACCTTTCGGTAAACTCAAGGTCTGAGCCCGCCGAAGACCTTTTTTCACATCATAAAAAATTTCATCATGCACCTCGGAACCAAATTTTTTACTTAAAGTGAAACCAGCACCAATCTCTACACCTTTCACTCCGGGAATGGACATCAATGCCTGAGCTAATCGCCCATCAAGCCGTAAGTCCCACTGGGTATAACTACCTAATCCAACCGGCACATTCTCCACAATAACGACAAAAATTCCACCCAGCGTATCACCCTTTTTTCCTGCCTCTTTTATTTTCTCAAGCATCAGTTTTTCTATCTTTTTATCAATTGTACGCACCGGCGAAGATTCACTTAAAGAAGATAATTTTTTTATATCTATTTTCTGAAAAGAACGCCATTCTACCTCGATCCCGACCCCTCCAATTTCCTCAGTGAAACTAATAATTTTTATTTTAAATTCTTGGAGTAATTTTTTTGCTACTGCACCTAAGGCAACTCGTGCTGCAGTTTCTCTAGCTGAGGCACGTTCCAAAATGTCAGTTATATCTTCACGTGCATATTTCAATACACCGGCTAAATCGGCATGTCCCGGACGGGGATGAGTTAAGATTGGGCTACGGTCAATTGAGTAATCTTTATTTTTAATCATTAAACAAATTGGTGAACCAATCGTCTCACCTTTATGTATGCCAGCAAGAATTTCTACTTCATCTTTTTCAATTTTTTGCATCCGTTCGCCTCTACCCGCATACCCTTGCCGACGGGCTAATTCTTGATTAATCTCTTCAGTGGACAATTTCAATCCTGCAGGTATACCTTCAAGAATCGCAATCAGACATTTACCGTGCGATTCCCCAGCCGTGTAGTAACGTAACATTTCTATCTCCCCACAAATACACACGAATTAACTGCACGAATTTTTACGAATAACAAATTCTTAAGCAGGAACGATCCCATTCGTGTTCATTTGTGATATTATTCGTGTTCATTTGTGATTTTTTTAGCGACGGCTTTACGCATTACTCCTATTGGTGCTTTTCTCCCCGTCCAGATACGAAATGCTTCCGCACCTTGATAAATTAACATTTCCAAACCACCAAGTGTTTCTGCACCAATTTTTTTTGCCTCTCTTAGAAGTTCAGTTTCACGGTTATAAATTATATCATAAACAAAAAGATGATGAGCATCCCCGCACTGTAAGTTTTTAATCTCAATTGGTAAAGGATCAGCCGGATGCATTCCCAAAGGTGTGGCATTAACAATTAAATCAATATTTTTAAATACATTTTTCAAGTTTTTCGTCTCGGAAGAAAAAAAGGACACTTCTACTGACTTTGCTTTGTGTAATAAATTTCTTGCCACTTCTCTCGCTTTAGAAACAATTTTCTCAATGATTACTAATTTTTTAATCTTTTTCTTTACCAACATATAGGCAATAGTTTTCCCCGCGCCACCGCAACCAAGAAGAAGAACATTTTTATTTCTTAAGTTAATCTTCCCGGTTAAACTTTTCAAGAAACCAATCCCGTCCGTATTATAACCAACGAGGTGATTACCTCCAAGTTTACCATCTTGATTAACAATCGTATTCACTGCCCCAACTTCTCTTGCTGAAGAATCAAGTTTATCTAAATACTTGATTACTTTTTCTTTATGTGGAACAGTAACATTTACCCCTTTAAAACCCAAAACTTTTATTGTTTTAACTGCAATTCCTAAATCTGCTGGCTTAACTTCAAAAGGTAAATAGATAAAATCCAACTTCAGTGCTTCAAATGCTGCCTTATGCATTACCGGACTTAGACTGTGTTTTATCGGATAGCCAAAAATTCCTACAACTTTCATTGGTATAGTAGCCTGCTGACTAAGATAAATAATTTTTCATGAATTCTTCAAATAAATAAATTTTTAAGTCAGATTCATCTTTAATTCTTTCTTTCAATTTTTCATCTGTTGTAATAATTATTTTATCAACAGAAGAATATGCCAATTCTACAAGATACTTGTCATCAATTGGAACTTTTTGTTCAAATTCTTTAGGAAGAAACTTTACATCTTCATCATCTATAATTGTTGTTTTATCTGGATTGCGGAAGAGTAATTCGTTCATTTTTTTGAATCGCCTTTTGAAATTTAAATCTTGTTCAAATTGTTTCATATACATATAGAATTTTTTTACAAATGGACTTGATCTTCTTATTAACATCTTGTCACATTTTTTTACTAAAGTGTTAATAAATTTCAAGGTCAAATTTCTTTTAGATTCTTCAGTATTTGGATGCAAATAATCTAATAACCACTCATTAACTACAATCTCCATCTACTTTTCCTCGGAAATATTAAAGAATTCTTTAACCTCTTTTAATTCTGTTTCATAAAATCCTCTAAGACCACCCTTAATCTGACCTTTCTCGTTAACTTCTTGCTTTTCTATTTTTGTTTTCTTCCCATCTTTGGAAAAGTAGTAAATCTTTATATCTTCAGGGCTTATCCTTTTCTTGGCTACTTTATTCAAAAGACTCAATACAATATGTTCACTGTGTGTAGAGAGTATAAAATTTTTCTCTTCCTCTTTTGCTATTTCAATAAATATATCAACGAGTTTATCCATCAATTCAGGATGTAGATGTATTTCTGATTCTTCAATGCAGATTGTTTGCATTTCTTTACGCAAAGCTTTAGTTAATATTGTAACTAACTGATTCGTTCCGAATCCCTCGTTCACAAGATCACAAACGAATCCTGTAGACCTATCACGCGATTGAAGATTAAAATTAGCAGTTCCAATAGTTGGTCTAACACTAAAAATTCTATCTACTATTTTTTCTAAATAGTTTGCAACTTTACCTTCCAAATCTCTATCGGTTGCAAGTAACGTAGCCAATTCCTCTTCAGTAAGCAATTGTTGCTGCATAGGGACCGACGCATAAGCTGTTTTCATATAGCCTCTTCTTAAGGGAATGAAATCAACGCCTCTCAATTCTTCTATCGGAGCGTTGAGACTATCAGAAATTTTTTTATTAATATTTTGTATATCTTTTTCTCCGGCTAATTCGTTTTTTTCGATATTAATAGTTGGAGTAATACCATTCCAAGTTATTTTTGCTACTCCAAAATCTTTTTTTATTTCGCATCCTGTATTACGATTTACTGGGTAAGGAAAGGATACTTCAAGGTTCAATGAAATTTGAAATGGTTTCGTGGTTTTGATATTTAACTCAGATTTCTTCTTTCCCAGAGAGACCGAATATTGTGACTCAACTTCATTTCTTGAAACATCTACACCAAGCAAAATATTTAAATCTTCGTTCTTGAGATATACTGTTTGGCTGAATCCCCCTAAATTAATAAAACCAAGAGTTAAACAACTATCTAAACTTTGGTTAGAATTCAGAACAACATTTTTCAAAGCAAGAAGACCATAAATTATACTTGATTTACCAGTGTTATTAGGACCTGTTAAAATAGTAATCTTCCCCAATTCCACTTCATTTTTTGTAATACTCCTGAAATTCCCAAAATTAAGTTTTGTAATCATAGTTTCGCCCTCCTTATTATCACCCGTTCTTTCGCAAAAGGAACAGAGACCAATTCCTTAATACTCTTAAATCTATATTTTTCAAAATCTTCTTGGGCAACTCTTATAAACAACCACTTGCTCCTCATTAAGTTTGTCGCATCCTCACACCATAATCTTATTCTTTTGTCTTTGTGCTCTACATCCACATCTTCCCTACCTTTTGTTTCAATGATTATATGTTCATCCTTATTAGTTATCACAACAAAATCTGGATAATAAAGCCTAAGGTTTCCATCCGAATCTCTATATTCTACAAAGAACCCTATTTTAGAAACGATCTTGCTGAAAGCCACAACATCATCGGCTCTGTCCAAAAATTTAGCAAACTCTACTTCAAGGTCATTATCGCAAGGGACATAGTTGAAAATGCATCTGTTGGCTGGATAAACCAATTTTGACCAGACAAAAGGTTTAGTGTCCGAGAGTTTTACAGTATCCTTCTTCTCAGGTTCTCTTTCTGTAAAGGTTATATCTTTGAACGCATTCACAAACAAATTTATCAATTGTTCTTGAACTTCAGGAGAACTCAACTTGTAAAGAACCCTAAGGTCATCAAGGTCTACTTTCTCAGTAAACAATTTTTCCACAATATATTTTTTTACCAGTGGATAAAAACTGGCAAAAGCACTGCCGATTTTTAGTTGTTTAAGTATCTGGTCGGTGTAATAAGCAATCACGCTTTTAGAATCCTGAGGCACAGGCAAATCCCACTTCCTCTCTATAACTATCACATCTTTAAGCATATCTATCGCTACATATTCGGTCTTCAATATCTTATTTTCTAAAACAACGCCCAAGGAAGGCAATTTGTCGATCTCCACTTCACTTAAACAAAATTCTCTTATAAAAATTCTTGGACTTAAGATTGGTATTTCAATATCTTTGTCTAATTTATTCTCATCTACAAATACGGTGGTTAAATTAAGAGTTCCTCTGGTGTCAAATTCGGCAAACTTTATACCTTCCTGAGTTTCCAGTTCTTCAAGAATCTCTATTAACCCCGGGGGTCCGATAACTTCGAGAATATTTATTGACCGGTCAGGATTTGCATTCTCTTCAGGAAACATTTTCCTTAAGCCTCTTCCAATCACTTGTTCTGGAAGCACTCTTCTTTCTGAAGTATAAGACCTTAATCCCACAATTACATTCACATTTCTCACATCCCAACCTTCATTCAACATTAATGTGCTAACAATGGCGTCTACCCCAGAAGGGTAATATTTTGATAGTTCCTCATCTGATTGGAATTTATCCGGTTCATCTATGAATTTTGCTGCCTTCCTCGCAATCGGTATTTCTGACTTTTTTATTTCGCCCGTGCTGTCAGTATGAATCAATAAAACCTTGCTTTTAAGGTCGGGAATAGAATTGATATAGTCAAATACCTCATCAGCTTCTGTATTTTCTGGACATTGAAAAAATAATACCGGTTTTTTTAATAACGGCTTCAGTACTTCTTTGTATTCTCGCCATCTCCTAATTCCTGCTTCAATCCAAGCTCTATACCTCTCAACGGCTTTAGTTGACGAAATCTCAGTAGCATTCTTGACAATCCCTTTTAGAGGTAATTTTACAATATTCATCTTAATTGCTTCTTTGAGTGAGAAGTCCACAATAATCCAGGGGAATAAAGCACCAGTCTCGGTTTTGGGTGTGGCTGAGAAGTCTAATTCCATATTAATGCCTCTGCCGTATTGAGAAATAAGATTTTTATGAAGACCCAAGAGTATTTTTTTCCACGCTTTTTCAAAGTTGTAGATGTGATGAGCTTCATCTTTTAAAATCATTATCTCTGGGCAAGAAGTTAGAACCTCTTTTATTCTGTTCTCTTGGTAAATATCCTGAACGTTATAAACTGGGGGTAATTCACAAACTTTATCAATATAATCTTTAACTTCTTTTTCCTGTTTCTTTCTTTCTTCTAACTGCTGAATGTTAGTTAAAAACACCACTCCTTCAGGAATAATATGGATAGGGTCTTCCCTGAGGATTACTTTTAGGTCAAACTCATCCTGCCATTCCGGAGGAATGAACTGAGATTCTTTAAATATTTTCCCATTTTCAAAGTCCTTCTTTAATCTCTCATAAACAATTACATTCGGCGCTATTAAAAGGAACTTAGAAGTATAATCTTTTGTGTTTTCTTTCTTATGATTAAAGTAACTCCATATAATTGCTAAAGCCATTACAAAAGTCTTGCCTGAGCCGGTTGCCATTTTGAAAGCATAAAGCGGATATTGGTCATAAGAAGGGTCGTATCCTTGTATGGGTCCCGCTCCAAAGTCTCTTGCCATGTCTATAAAGTTTCTTTTCTTCATTACTTCATACACATAGATTAAAGTTTCAATCGCTTCTCTCTGGCAAAACCACAACTCAAAAGGTTCATCTTCAATAATATGGTCTTCCTCAAACCAGAACTGCAAGAACCTTTTTGTAGTTGAAGTAACACCGGGATAGTCTTGTTCTCGCCAAGTAATTATCGCCTTGCGAAGTTCATTAACCAAATATGCTTTACTTGGGCGTCTTTGCTCAGGATGTAAGAGGTCAGTTGGGTTCATTTCCCACCTTCAAGGAATAACTGAATTTCAGTTTCTCTAAGTCCGCGAGAAAGGTCTACCAACACAGAGATTTCTTGCTCATTTAAATTTTTTATCCCCTCTTTCGTAATCTGCCAAATATCTATCGGTGGACCAACGCCATATGAAATAACCTCTATTACTTCATCTATAACTTTATAGGCAAGCAATTTCCCTTTCTCTATATCAATTCTATTTGGTATTAAATTTAAATATTTATGAAATAATGCGGTTGAAACTTCGGACCTAATTCCTGAAACAAACGGTCGATCTACTATCCACTCTGGGGTTCCATCCAATACGATATGGAGAATCTTAGGGTCTGGGGCATATTCAACAAAAATAAAATCCCCATCTATAGGCCTTCCGCCAACCAGTTGAAAAAAATCCATGACACATTTTCTGACAGTCTTGGATAAAATATCACGCAAATCTTTAAGAGGCTTTGCCTCCTTATCAGGTAAAATATTAATGCTTTCTTCAATTCGTTGAATCAAAGCAGCTTCGCCCGACGCACTCCAGAGACAATTCTCATTTACCTTTTTGATTTTCTTTCCAGTTGTTCGAATCAAACCAGAGGTTATCTGACAATCAGAAGCTAATACGATTCCATTTTTTGTTGGAATTGCTAAAATTATGGTCATTTTACTACTCCTCTAAACATTGAATTCCTAGCAAAATCTGGTGCTTCAGCATATACCTTTCGTAACAATTCGTAAAAGCTAAGTTGAGCAACTTCAGTTGCTACTGTTTTAATAAGACTGATGGTGTCAGAAGGAACTTTTTTAATCGCTTCTTCGACTTCCTTTTTACCCTTCTCTGTAAGATAGTAGTCAACCCACTGAGGTGTTGGATGAGGTGGTTGAACAATGAATCCAAAAGCTTCTAAGCTATCCAATACAGAATAAACCTCAAAACTGCAAGGTCCATAAAGATAAGGCTCAAATTCAAAATAGTTTGAAATTTTTCTTCCCAACCTGTGCCAGATGAGAAACAATGCTTTCATAATGTGTATTCTGTCCAAAGGGGCTTGCCTCAACAATAGTAAAATCCAATCTCTTTTCGTTAAAGCCATAACAGAACACCTCCTTTTACGACCATGGGCATCCTATTACAGGACACCTCCAGTTTGTGCCAAACGGGACTCCGGGGTGGTTTGTGTTATCCGGAGGATTATATTTATGATAGTACTCGCATTCCTTGAGATACGCATCCCTTGGAGAGGTCGCATACTCAAACCAGAAATGGCTATAATAACCCTCAGTTGCGGACTGCTTTATACGCAAGCCAACATCGGTGTCTGACCTACCAACATATGCAGCCGTTTTCCCATCTCTTGATAGAATATAGACTCCTACGCTCCCCGGAACAACATACTGGCTGGCATCAGCGATTGAATAAGGACCCATTAGCATATTTATCAACCCTTTATTTTTAATTTTATCACTTTATTCGTATCATTTCCAAACACATCAACGACCTTAACCATTATTTGGTATTTACCCTTTTCTTCGTATTTGTGTTCAGCCCCATAATCTACTCTCGGATTATTCTTGACTCTAAAACTTTGCCATTGATTGTGGAAAGTATCTCCTTTGTAATCCCAGTCAATTGCCCAGTAATCTATGAGTTCCCTTGAATCCTTTACCTTGCTTGCGATTTCTGCGAGTTCTGCGGTTGGTGCAAGTTGAAAGTCTGTAATTTTTAGGACTGCCTCATTCCCTTTGTTTTTTGTTTCAATTTCCAGATAAGCAACTTCAGGGAATTTCACATATTTCGCCAGTTCTTTTTCAACGACTTCGTCCCTGATTTTTAATAATTGCAAGTCAAAACCCACCAGAGAAGCCTTGATTTCGTTCACAGAAGGTATTTGGACAAGTTTCAAATCCACACCATTTTTCTTCGCTAGAGTTTTTGCCAGTTCGTTTACTTCGTAGCTCCATTCCCAGCCCAACACATCTGCCTTATTGAAATTATTTGCCCTGCATTCAACTACTACCTTCTCAACCTCTTCCATTGTTACGGGTGCATTCAAAGGTCCGATATGAACTGCTCTATCTCCTTTTCTTCCGTGAATGTATCTGAAGCCAGTTAATGCCTGCGCCTGATAGAGTTTGAGCATAAAGGCAAGGTATTCTTCTTGCCTTTCCTGCCAGTAAACCGTTTCGTAGTTTCCGATATTCCAGAGTTCAAAAGGTCTTGCTGGCTTTTCGTATGATTTATCTTCATTCTGTAAATCTTTTGAATTATGAATATCCAGAAGTCTCTTTCTTGTAACCTGAATAGCAAACTTAGATAAATCACAACCAATCCAGCGTCTACCAAGTTTTTCTGCCACTGCTAATGTGGTCCCTGAGCCACAGAAGAAGTCTGCAACGATGTCGCCGGGGTTGGAGGAGGCAAGGATAATGCGCTTTAGAAGAGCTTCGGGTTTTTGGGTATCAAAGGCTAATTTTTCATCCCAACTTTGAATTGTTGAAATTTCCCAAACATCTCTTAATCTCATTCCTTCCATTTCATCTAAATACTGCCTATGATATGTTCCGTCTGGATGTTTGTAATGTTTATATCTTTTGCCTTGCTCATCAATCATAGTAAATTTTACTTTTGTCTTTTCCGTCATTGATTCGCGAGTGTTTTCATCACTGAAAAAGAATTGTTCAGATTTTGAATACAAAAGAATCATATCATGTTTATGTTTAAATCCTTTTTTGGGGGCACCTGTTCCTTGATAAGACCAAATGATATCATTTATAAAACTATCCCATCCAAAAATTTCATCCATCATCACCTTAACATAATGCCCCACATGCCAGTCAAGATGGACATAAATAGAGCCATTCTCAGCCAGCAACTCTCTCATCAAAGCCAGTCGTTCATACATATACTTGAGATAAGAAGCAATCCCACCGCTCCAGGTATCTTTGTATGCCCGTTCTTCAATGATTGACGGCTCTTTTTCTATCGGCTCATCCCCAAGTTTCGTCCTCACCGTAAAATCTGCACCGGTGAAAAATGGCGGGTCAATATAAATTAAATTTATCTTTCCAGCCCAACCTTGTTTAATAAGGGAGGACATCACAAGTTTATTATCACCCCAGACAAGCAAGTTTTTCCAGTCTTTTGGATAATCTTTCGGCCATTCATCTTCAGGGAAAAGTGAAGCAGTAATTCCATCCTTAATTCGCGGCTTGTTGATTGTCTCTACTGTTTGGAAGGGAAGATTTGGCTTTTCAATGGGTATCTTCTCCCCCTTCTCAAATTTGTCATATTTCTCTGCCCAGAGCAGTTCTACATATTTCTTGTTATTAGGCATTTTTATTCTCCACCAAAAGTTACTTCGGAAAAAACGATTGTCGGTGCACCGATACTTCCGTAAAATTTAAGGTCGCTACCAACCGCAATTATTGAGTTCATCAGTTGCCAGATATTCCCCGCCATGGTCATCCCTTGCAGAGGAAAACTTAATTCCCCATCTTGAATATATCTTCCTGAAATACCAACCGAGAAATCTCCGCTTACCGGGTCAGCGGTATGTAAACCCATTACTTCCAAAACATAAATACCATTTTTTATTTCTTTAATTATTTCCTCTCTACTTTTGAGGTAATCATCTCTTTTACCTGGAAGTAAATAAAAATTTGTGGTATTCGGTTCAGGAAGAGTATCAAAAGAACCTCTCCCTGCATTACCAGTAGATTTCACTCCTTCTTTAGCCGCTGTATAAGTATCATAGAGAAAACTTTTCAGTATTCCGTTTTCGGTAAGGACTTTTTTCTCTGTGGGCACACCTTCACCATCAAACGGTGCACTACCAATACCTTTAGGTAAAAGTCCATCATCCACAAGGTTAAGTAACCTTGAGCCAATCTTTTCACCAATTTTACCTTTGAGATAAGATTTCCCCTTTTGCACGCTATCGGCACAGAAACTCTCAGCAAGTAAATCCAGAAACTCACAACCTACCCAAGGGTCAAATACCGTCGTATATCTGCCCGACTTAATTTTTTTTCTACCTAATAAACCTAACGCTTTATCTACTGCTTGCTGGCTGACTTTTTCAAAATCCAAATCAGCAAAAAAACGTGCCTCCTGCATTTCCATCCCGATTTGTACTTCATTATTTTCTTGAGCAACTACTGCTATCACAAAAGAACAATAACTACCTTCATAGTTTCCGAAGAGACCATTAGTATTAAGAATTAAATTTTCTCCGTAATTTTCACTATAACTGGCACGGAGAATTTTTTTAATCCGTTTATCCTTTTTTAAAGCACATTCTCCTTGTTCACGCACTATTTTCATTTTTTCTTCTAAAGATATTCCCTGGAGATTTTCGTCTTTCAATTTCAAGAAGGAAACTGACGTATATTCCTGCCTGTCAACTGCTTCAGGAAGAGAATAATGTTTATCTTCCGTAGAGTTCAAAGTATTTCCTTTTGCTTTTTTAATTAAATCTTCATCAAAAATAATTCTGTTCAATGAAGAAAAACCAATTTTCTTCTCCACAAAAACCCTTAGTCCAAGACCGCTCTCTTCCGAGAGACGAAAATCTTCTAAATTACCTGAAGAATAACTGAATTGTAATCCTCGACCAAAAGCAAAAAAAATTTCACCATCTAAATTTTCTTTTTTCAATTTTTTAATGTATTTTTCTCCTACCGGAATTAGTTCCATTTTTTATTTTCTCTGTTCAATTTTAGGCAAAATTATCAATTGTTTTTTCTCACTGCGTAAAAGCGCAGTTATACCCATATAGAAAGCAATAAAAGAAAGTAAAAGAAAAAATATACCCCATTTTCTTCTTTCTAAAAGAAAACGGTCATTAAATAAATAATTACGAAAGAATGCATTAATCCGTAAGATTAGGTTTGGTTGATAAAGATAACCTAATCCAAGAAGAAAGAAAATTATCCCGCAAAGTATTTTTAAAGTAGTCATAACTTAAGGATAAGAGCAATTTCCTTGCAGTCCGGAAAAAGATGACATCTGATACATTCTGACCAGATTTTATGTGGCAATTTCTCTCTTGGTAATTCTTTGAAACCAAATTTCTTAAAATATTGTGGTTTAAAAGTAAGAAGAAAAACTTTTTTTACTCCTAAACTTTTTGCCTGCTTTAGACATTTTTTTATTAATTTTGTTCCGATACCCTGTTTTTGATATTCATGTCCTACGGCTAAAGATTTTATTTCGGCTAAGTCTTCCCAAACAACCTGGAGACTAGCACAGGCAATTATTCTACCATTTTTTTCGTAAACAAAAAAGTCTTGGATATTCTCGTATAGTTCATTTAAAGAACGCGGAAGCATCTCTTTCCGCTCCGCATAATAATTGACTAATTTTTGTATTTCTTCAACATCAGTAACTTTTGCTTTCCGAATCATTGAGAGGAAGCCTCCTTGTAGTTATAACCATACTTTAATGCTTCACTATTCAAAGAAATCAATTCTTTTTTGCCATTTAAAACGATTTCTATTGACCTATACACATTTTCTATTGGAACAATCTTTTTTTTCTCTAAATATTTCCCAAGAATAACCAAATTTGCTGTCTTAATATTTCCAACCTTTTTTTCCGCAATTTCACTGGCGGGGATTCGCACAATTTCTATATCCTGACGATTTATTTTCGTATCCACTAACGAAGAATTAACTAAAAGTAACCCCTTTTCCTTTAAACGTTCAAGGAAACGAGACAAAGAAAGATTATTTAGAATAATTAGCGTTGACGGATGAGCCACTACCGGTGAACCGATTTCTTTATCCGAAATAACTACGGTACAATTTGCGCTACCACCCCGCATCTCTGCACCGTAAGAAGGAAAAAAGGTTATAAATTTATCAGCATCCATCGCCGCATGGGCTAAAAGTTCACCAGTAAAAAGTATACCTTGTCCACCTGAACCAGCAATAATTATTTCCTCTTGCATTTTATTCAAATATCACGAATTTACCCCGTTAGAAATTGCACATTGGTTCAGTTTTAGAAGTAAGCCTTTCTGGCTACATAACATATCTCATCAAATATTTCTAACGGGGTTTTACCCGAATTGACTACACGAATTAACACGAATTTTTTATTCGCGAACATTCGTGAATTTTTTTATTCGTGTCTATTCGTGTCCTTAAATACACCTAAAGGAAAAGTTTTCATCATTACTTCCTCTACCCATTTACACGCTTCCACTGGCTCCATATGCCAAATTACCGGACATTGAGAAAGAATTTCCACTAAAGAAAAACCTAAATTATTAATCTGATTTTGGAATGCTTTTTTAATTGCTTTTTTAGTGTGTAAAACATTTTTTGGACTGTTTACTGCTGTACGTTCAAGATAAACTACCCCTTCTAATGAGGAAAGCAATTCACATATTTTCAGAGGATAACCGTCACGCTGAGCATCGCGTCCAAAAGGTGTAGTTAGAGTTTTCTGCCCCAAAAGTGTTGTCGGCGCCATTTGTCCACCAGTCATCCCGTAGGTAGCATTATTAATAAAAATTACACTAATTTTTTCTCCTCGATTTGCGGCATGAATAATTTCCGCTGTACCAATTGCCGCTAAATCACCATCCCCTTGATAAGTGAAAACAATTCTATCCGGCAGAACTCTTTTTATCCCGGTTGCTACTGCTGGTGGACGACCATGTGCCGCTTCCGTAACATCAAAATTCCAGTAATCATAAGCAAAGACAGCACAACCTACCGGAGCGATACCAATTGTCTTTTCCCAAATTTTTAGTTCATCAATTACCTCGGTAACCAGCCGGTGCACAATACCATGCCCACATCCTGGACAGTATAAATGTACTACCTCCTTGAGACTTTTTGGTCGAGAAAATATTTTTCTCATTGGTGTATCTTTTCTATTCTTTCTAAGATTTCCTCCTTAGTTACCAGACCACCTCCGGGACGACCGTAAAATTCTACCGGTACTTTACCATTAACCGCTAATTTTACATCTTCAACCATCTGTCCGAGATTCATTTCTACAACAAGAATAGCGGGTGAGCGGTGAAGCGGGTAAGCAGTTGAGCAAAGTCGTTTAACTGTGTCGGCAATGATTTTTTCTGGGAACGGCCATAAGGTTATCGGACGAATCATCCCGACTTTTAATCCCTTCTCCCAAGCAATATTCATCGCCCCTTTACATACTCTTGCCGCAATACCAAAAGCAACTAAAACAATTTTTGCATCATCAAGATTATATACTTCATAAAGTACTTCATTTTTTTTGATTTTACTATATTTTTCGTTTAATTTCCAATTATGTTCCTCTAAAGCCCCTTCGGCCATCAAAAGTGAACGAATTTTCCTTGGTTCCCTCCCTTTGCATCCATCAAGAATCCAATCCTTTACTTCATTGCTCATTGCTCTTTGCTCTTTGCTATGCAACACTACCGGTTCAAGCATCTGTCCTAAAACACCATCAGTTAAGATAATCACCGGATTACGATACTTATCCGCTAAATCAAAAGCAAGATAGGTTAAATCATACATTTCTTGCACTGAATACGGTGCTAAAACAATTACTTTATAATCCCCATGTCCACCACCTTTGGTTGCTTGAAAATAATCACCCTGTGCACCGGAAATATTACCTAATCCCGGACCACCGCGTTGGACATTAACAATTACCGCCGGCAATTCACAACCTACAAGATAAGAAATCCCTTCCTGTTTTAAACTTATTCCCGGTGAAGAGGAAGAAGTCATTGCTCTCGCTCCCGCTACCGCTGAACCAAAGACCATATTTATCGCTGCTAATTCCGATTCGGCTTGCAAGAATATTCTCCCTAATTCTACCATTCTTTTTGCCATATAGGCCGGAATTTCATTCTGAGGAGTAATCGGATAACCATAATATGCCTGACAGCCAGCAGCAATTGCTCCTTCACTGATTGCTTCATTACCTTTCATTAATATCCGCTCAGTTCGTTTCATTTTTTTCCTCTCTTACTCTTTACTTTTCACCTAACACCTTACACTTCAAACTTTGAATTTTAAACCTTACACTTTTATCTATAAACCTCAATTACTGTGTCCGGACAAATTAGATAACAAAAACCACAACTTGTACACTTTTTTCTCTTGTTAGAATCAGTAGTTACCGGATGATAACCAGAAGAATTAAATTTTTCTGCTAATTTTAGATATCCTTCTGGACAATAATGAACACACAAACCACAGCCTTTACATTTCTCTTCATTGATGAAAATTCTTTTCATTTTTTACCATGCTAATTTCATTATATTCGGTTAAACAGTTACGCCCTTTTTCTTTAGAAAAATATAATGCTTTATCTGCGGCACGGAGTATCTCTTCGGCAGTGGAACCATCTTTGGGATAATGGGCAAGACCAACACTCACAGTAATTTTTAACTTTCCCCAATCGAGAACAAATTCTTCCTGAGCAATTTTTTCTCTTAAATTTTCCATTTTCTTTTTTACCCCTTCCGGTTCAGCACGCGGTAAAAGAAGAACAAATTCCTCACCACCATAACGAGCTATAATATCGGTTTCATATACATTCTCTTTTAAAATTGTTCCTAAATGCTTCAAGATTCCGTCTCCTACTTGATGTCCATAAGTATCATTAAGTTTTTTGAAATAATCAATATCAACCAAACTAACTGAAAAACCGCCACCGTAACGCCGAATACGCACAATCTCTTCCGCCAGACGAGTTTCAAAATAATGTCTTCGATATAAACCAGTTAACCCGTCAAAACGAGACATTTTCTCAACTTCGCTATAAAGTTTTGCTTTTTCTAAACCTAAAACTAACTCGCTAGCTAAAATTTCTGCCTCACTGAGTAACTCATTCTCCGACTTCTGCAATTCGGTTCTCAATAATGGTTGTTCAATTTTTGCCCAAAGCAAACCAAGAATTTCTTCTTCCCGATGGAACGGTAAAAATAACATTTTTTCTTCCTTGAGCAAAACAATTCTTATCTTCTTTTCCTGAGCAAAAGAAATAAGCATTTCTTCAGTAAAATATTCTTTTACCCAATCTTCAGGGAAAAAAGGTTCCTCACGGAGAACAAGCCGGAAACTTAAGAAATGCTCACCTTTTTCTCTCTCGGGAACGAAAAAGAGAAATCCAAGCAGATTAAGATACTCTTTTATTGCTTCTTTAAGAAGTTTAAGCATTTCCTCCCAAGTTAATATTTTTGCCATCCGTTTAACTAATTCGTAAAGGTAAATAACCTTTTTTATTTCTTTCTCTTTAAAGAATTTTTTTTCTTTAATTTTTTCTAATTGTAATTTTTTTTCTTCGCATTCTTTTTTCAATTCAGAAAAAGTTTCCACATACTTCTTTTTTCGCAATTTACGCTTTTTATTCAATTGATAAAAAATGGTAACTATCGGAATAAAAAAAAGGATTAAAAGAATAAAATATTTCAATTTTTTCCTCCGACACGGTCACGCCCAGCTGCTTTTGCCTGGTAAAGACGCTGGTCAGTAAGACGGATAAGTTGACTGGCGGTGGTCGCCTCTTCAGGAAATGTAGACACACCAATACTTACGGTAATTTTAAACATCTGTGCTGAAATGTTTTTCTCCGGCTGAGTAATGAAGAAAGAATTTTCGGCAATTGCTTCTCGCATTCTCTCTGCAACCAGATAACTCGTTTGGTAACCACTCTGCAAAAGTAAAACGGCAAATTCTTCTCCTCCGTAGCGAGCGATAAGGTCGCTAGAACGTACTCTTTCTTTAATAAACTGGCTAACCTTTTTTAATATTTCATCACCCACCCCGTGTCCATAGGTGTCATTATATTTTTTGAAATGGTCAAGATCAATCAAAAGAAGTCCTAACTCAAGATGATACCGTCCTGCACGTAAGATTTCTTCATTAAGCCGCTCTTGAAAGAAACGATGGGTATGAAGTCCAGTAAGTGTATCAGTTATTGAAAGTTCCTGCACTTTTGAAAAAAGATGGGCATTTTCTAAAGCCAAAGAAGCAAGCATTGTAAGTATATCCAGTAGACGTAAATCGTCATTATCATAAAGATAGGGCTTGCTCCCTTCAATTCGGGCAATACCAAGAATTTTATTTTCTACCACTAAAGGTGCAGCAAGAAGAGAACTTATTCTTAGGGAAGAAACTGTTTCCGGGAAACGCAAATCTTCTTTTAGGTCAGTAACCAAAAGAGGCAAGAAACGTTCCCCGACCCACTTACTGAAAGGGTCAACTGACATTTTAAAAGGTTCCAGAGAAACTACACTCGCCGACCCCGGGAAACAAGCAACAAGTAAATTTTTAAGTTTTTTCTGTATTTCCTCAGATTCAAGCAGTGAACCCAGTTCTCTTGTGGCTAAGGACAAAACTTGGAAACGGTTAATTTTTGCCTCCAGATTATTAAGTTGGAGATAATAATTCTCTAACTCTTTAGTTATTTCTTCTGAATTTATGCATAAATCTTTAAGTATTTTTTCTTCATCTATTTTTTCTTTTTCTTCCCGATAACGAAATTTTTTTACCATCTGCCAAAAAACCAGAAAAAATAATAATTCCCCAGCAAGAAAAACTTTACTTTTTATCAACCCTTCAAAAGTATAACCAACCCAATTAAAAAGTAAACCACTTAATCCAAGCAAAAAGGATAAAAAAATAAAAAATTTTGCACTACTTAAATCAAGAAGAACTATTGCCCAAGAAGAAAGAATAAGACAAAAAAGAAAAAAGTAGTGACTTTCTAATGGGTATTTAAAAAAATAAAATGAAGGGAGAAAAAAAAGAATAAGCAAAGAAATAAAAATAATTATTGACGAATTTCTCTTCTCTGAATTCATTTGGGGTGATTACCTTTAAGAAGCGATCCCTTCTTGTCGGAGATCCCGCTGAAGCGGTGAGGGGATAATCTTTTTAAATTTCCGTTTCCCTACCTGGAGGATATAGGGGCGGTCAAGAAATATCTCCTCTTTTTCGTTTTTCACTTTCCGATTATCTAATTTCACTCCACCCTGGCGGATTAACCGCCGAATTGCATTTTTTGATTCTTCTAATTTAGATTGGTAAACCAAGTCAACGATACCAATTTTCCTTTGAGGCAGATATACTTCTTCAATTTTTTCGGGTAATTCTTTCCGGGCGAAAATACGGTCAAATTCAATCCCTACTTTGTGAGCAATTTCTTCACCGTAATACTGTGCAGTAATTTCAAAGGCTAATTTTGCTTTTGCTTCGCGGGGATGTAAATTTTTTATCTCTTCTAATTTATAGTCAGTTAAAAGTGGATACCAGCGATACATTAATTCATCGGAAATGGACATAATTTTCCCGTAGATTTCTTTTGCCGGTTCATTTATCCCGATATAGTTGCCATAAGATTTAGACATTTTTCTTACACCATCAGTACCTTCAAGAAGGGGTAAAGTAAGCACTACTTGTGGTTCCTGAGCAAAATTGCGTTGCATCTGTCGTCCTAAAAGAAGATTGAAAAGTTGGTCAGTCCCACCAATTTCAACTTCGGCTTTCACAATCACCGAATCGTATGCTTGAAATAGTGGATACATCATTTCCAAAATGGTAATTGGTTTACTGGCTTCCTGCCGTTTGGTAAAATCATCTCTTTGTAAAAGTTGCTGAAGAGTATAAAGTCCAAAAAATTTGCGTAAAGTCTTAGTCACTTCACCAATATTTTTTGCCTGAAAAATTTTTGCTAACCATTTAGAATTATAAAAAATTTCCAAGTTCTTCGCATCCAAAATTTTCCCAATCTGTTTTTTTAACTTTTCGGCATTGTTCTTTATTTCTTTTTCACTAAGCATTGGTCTCGTCTCAGTCTGCCCTGAAGGGTCACCGATCCGTGCGGTGAAATCACCAAGGATAAAAATTATCTTATGCCCAAGAGCCTGAAATTGTCGTAATTTGCGTAAAATAACCGTATGTCCTAAATGGAGGTCAGGTGCAGTCGGGTCAATACCTAACTTTATTCGCAGAGGTTTACCACGGTTTAATTTAGCCAAGAGTTCCTCTTCGGCAATAAAATCCACTGTATTGATTCTAATGATTTCAATTTGTTTTTTTAGTTCCATTTGTGGTGAACCCTTCGGGCTGAGCCTCAGTGCGAAACCTCATGGTGAACCATAAGAAAATTTATTTTACTTTTAATCAGATAAACTTGTCAAGAGAAGAAAAAAAGTGTTGAAAAAAATTTTTAATTTTGCTAAAATAAAAATTGTTGAAAAAAAACCCAACAATCTATGATTACGCAGATTAAAGACAAGATTACACAGATTAAATACAGGGAATTTATCAGTGTAATCGGTCTTTGAAAATCTGTGTAATCAAGACCATTTATGAAAAGAAAAATTTTTTGGACAATTTATTTAATTCTTCTTGGTTTAATTTTAGGCATTGGTTTACTGCTGAAGAAATATTTCTTTGAACTGCCGGCAATTGAAGTTTTAGAAGAATATACACCAAGTTTAGCTACCCGCTTCTACGATATCAATGGTGAACTAATTAGTGAACTTTTTACCGAAAGACGTGTCCTTGCTGAATTGAAAGATATTCCGGTAGATTTACAGAATGCAACTATTGCTATTGAAGATATACAATTTTTTAAACATTGGGGAATAGATTTACGCGGATTAGTCCGTGCTTTTTTAGTCAATCTTAAAGCCGGAAGAATTGCCCAGGGTGGCTCAACTATAACCCAACAGTTAGCCAAACTTTTGTTTTTAACTCCGAAAAGAACCTGGGAAAGAAAAATCAAAGAATTAATTCTTACCTTACAGTTAGAATATCGTTATTCTAAACAGGAAATTTTGCAGATGTATCTTAACCAAACATATTTCGGTAGTGGTGCCTACGGGGTAGAAGCCGCTGCACACACCTTTTTTGGTAAACCGGTCAAAGAACTTAATTTAGCTGAATGTGCACTTTTAGCTGGATTACCTACCCGTCCTACTGCTTATTCTCCTTTTCTTAATCCAGAAAGAGCAAAAATACGGCAGGCGACTGTTTTAAGAAGAATGTGTAAACTTGGTTTCATCACCAAAGAAGAAGAAGAAAAAGCCAATGCCGAACCATTAAATTTATGGGTACCAACTTTACCTATCGCAGTTGCACCGTATTTTATTGAATATCTGCGGCAAGAATTAGAAACGAAATATGGTTACCAAATGGTTTATAAGGGTGGATTACAGGTATACACAACACTTGATTTGCGACTTCAAAAGATTGCGGAAAAAGTTACGGAGGAACGTTTAAGTGAATTTGACCTGCGGAAAAGTTTATCCCGCCCTTCTACAGAAGAGCGGGGTTCAACGGAGACAATAAAAGCGCAAGGTGCACTACTCTGCTTAGACCCGAAAACTGGACAAATCAAAGCATTAGTTGGGGGAAGAAGTTTTTCTGAATCACAATTTAACCGTGCTACACAAGCAAGAAGACAACCTGGCTCAGCATTTAAACCGTTCATTTATCTCGCTGGTTTGGAAAATGGTTTCTTGCCTATGACGATTATTGAAGATACACCAGTAGTATATATAAAGGAAGGTTATGATTGGCGTCTGGTAGCTACCACTACTGATTTTACGCAAATGAATCCTGAATTTCTTCCCGATGACCCGGAAAAAATTTGGCTTCCACAGAATTATCACGAAAAATATTACGGTCCGGTTCTTTTCCGTAAAGCATTAGAGTATTCACTTAATGTCTGTGCCGTAAAAGTGTTAGAGAAAATTCGTCCCCAGGCAGTCATCCCTTATGCAAGAAAATTAGGAATTGCCTCTCCCTTATACGCAAATTTGTCTTTAGCACTCGGGACAAACGAAGTAACACTTTTAGAGATGGTTTCGGCTTTCGCTACTTTTGCCAATTTAGGGATACGGGTTAAACCTTATGGAATCATTCGGGTTGAAGACCAGCAAGGCAATATTTTGGAAAAGAATTTGCCCCAAGAAGAAGAAATATTTAACCCGACAATAATGTATTTAATAACTAACCTTCTCCGGGGGGTAATTGAAAACGGTACCGGTAGATACGCACGCTGGCTCAACCGTCCTGCTGCCGGTAAAACCGGCACAACTAACGATTTTACTGACGCTTGGTTTATTGGATATACACCACAGTTAGTTTGTGGTGTTTGGGTAGGCTATGATGACCGAAGAACATTAGGGAATCGGATGTCTGGCGGTGTGCTTGCTTGTCCAATCTGGACAAAGTTTATGAAAGAAGCGTTATCTAAAGAACCAGTGCTTGATTTTCCAGTCCCCAGCGGAATAACTTTTGCAAAAATTGACCCGGAAACCGGACTCCTTGCCTCGGCAAGAACAAAAGATGCATATTTAGAAGCATTCTTGAGTGGTAGTGAACCTAAGGAATATTCATTTATCACAAAAAGAAAAGTAAGCACAGTTATCCCTGAAGAATACGAACAAGGATTTTGATAAACACGAATACACACGAATTAAAAAATTTGCAAATATTCACAAATAAATTCGTACAAATTAGTGAAGTAAGCAATGGAAGAAAAGGAAGCAGTTTTGGAAGTAGCAAAACTGATGTGTCTTGCAGCGAGAACAGCCCCGAAAGCAAGAGGTGTTGACCGCATTGTGACAAAAATTGTTACTGAAGAAAAAGAAAAAGAACTGATTGCCGAAAAGATGGAAGAAATCGGACAAACTCAACCGAAAGTAGCAAAAATATTCAACCGTGATGTAATAAATTTAAGACAAGTACCAGTAATTGTCCTTATTGGCAGTAAACTGGGAATAATGGAACTTAACTGTGGTTATTGTGGATTTAGTTCCTGTGATGAGTTGAAAAATAACGGTAAAGCAAGATGTAGTTATGTTCCGGGAGATTTAGGTATTGCTTTAGGTTCAGCCGTTTCGGTTGCCGCATTGCATCATGTGGATAATCGGATAATGTATTCAATCGGTTATGCCGCCGAACAACTTGCTCTTTTAGGTGAAGAAGTAAAACTTATCTACGCTATCCCTCTCTCCGCCACCGGTAAAAATATCTTCTTTGACCGCAAATAATTCCGCTCTATCAAAATGTAAAACATCCCCGTCTTCAAACAAAAGAACTGCTGAGATCTCTAAAGACATCAGCAGTTAAAAAAATTTAATACTTTTGACTTAAGTGAAACTTCCCTTAATGGTATCACAATTGTTACTGTGATACCATAAATGTAAAAAAGGACGCTGTTGCTGAACTTGGTATTTTGTAACCTAAGTTATCGTCGGTAAAATTTTGAAAAAAGGGGACTGTTTCCATTTTCTAAATAAGTTTTTCAATTTCGTCAGTTATTTTTACCGCTAAATCACGTTTATAAATTTTTGGGAAATACTTTTTTTGTCCATCAGGATAGAGAAAATAGGCTTGGGTTTCTTCTTTACCCATTACTTCCGGTGGGTTGAGAACTAAAAGGTCAAGATTTTTTTCTTGCAATTTCTCTTTTGCTCCCTCAAGAGAATTCTTATCTCCTAAAGCAAAACCAATAAGAATTTTATCTTTTGAGGCAATCACCTCTTTCTTTTCCCCCATTTCAGCAAGAATGTCCGGATTACGGGTTAAGGTCAACTCAAAACTCTTAATTTCTTTTTTAATTTTTTCTTGGAATTTTCTCTTTGGACGGTAATCACATACCGCCGCTGCTGAGATAAAAATATCTGAACCAGAAAAAAATTTGTTTACTTTCTGATACATTTCTCCAGCTGAATTGACAAAAAATATTTTTATTTTTTCCGGCTCGCCTCGCTTCAGCGAAGTCGGACCACTTACTAAAGTAACTTTACCACCACGCTGGCTAATTTCCTGAGCAAGATAATAACCCATTTTTCCAGAGGAAGCATTAGAAATAAATCTTAAAGGATCAATGTATTCTCTCGTCGGACCAGCAGTGATTAAAACTTTTTTTCTTTTAAGTTTACTTTTTTCTTTTCTGTTAATTACTTCTTCTGCTGCTTTGACAATTTTTTCTACATCTACCAATCGACCGATATCCCCTTCACCACAAGCAAGTAGCCCTTTCTCCGGTCCAAGAAAATGGAATCCACGAATTTGTTTAAGCCGAGCGATACTTTCTTGAGTTAAAGGATTATTATACATCGCCGAATTCATTGCTGGAGCAACTAATACGGAAGCATTGCTTGCTAAAACAATACTGGTTAAAAGATTATCAGCAATACCCCAGGCTAACTTGTTAATTGTATTTGCCGTTGCTGGAACAATAAGAATTAGGTTAGCAATTCTTGCTAAATCCAAATGTTCAATTTCGCCACTTGCTATTCCATCGGTATAAATTTTTCTTCGGGTAATTGTAGCTAAAGTTAAAGGAGTGACGAACTTCTCCGCATTTGTGGTCAGGACACAGAATACCTCTGCGCCCTTTTCTTTTAAGCGGCGAATCAGTTCACAACATTTATAAGCAGCAATACTCCCCGTAATGCCAAGAACAATTTTTTTATTTTTCAAGTTCTTTTTCCTTCCCAGCAGATCCATCTTTGGTGAATTTCTTACCTTCACTTAATTTCATAATTTCTTCTGGTTTAACCTTACCGCTAAGAATGTCATTCAAGGCTTGGTTAACCAATTCATCCAGGGAGATTTTTCCACCCGAGGCAGATTTCTCTAACTCTTTAGCCCACCGTAAAACAAGCAGAATAAGTTGGTAGCGGTTCATTGTTGTATCCAAAATAAGTTTTTCTTTCCCGATGTCTCCCGACATAAACTTTTACTCTTTACTCTAAAGAGCTAAATTCTATTGAGAGCACACCACAGCGAATTGCCCAATCTTGAAATTTTAAATCTTTCAGCGAGAATGATTGCTTCTAATCTTTTCACCGCTTTTTTAATTTGGTCATTAATAACTAAGTAATCGTATTTTTTCATCTGGTTTAATTCTTTTTTTGCTTGCTTTAGTCTTCTTCTTATTTCAAGAGAGTCTTCTCGACCACGCTGAAGTAAACGCTTTTTTAAAGTGGTAAAAAGAGTACTAAAATCAGGTGGGAGAACAAAAATTAATACCACATCCGGATAAAGGGAACGGATTTTCATTGCTCCCTGGACATCAATTTCTAAAAGTACATCCTTATTTTTTGAAAGATTCTCAAGAACAAATTTTTTTTCGGTTCCATAACTGCATCCATGGACAGTCGCCCATTCTAAAAACTCATCATTTTTAATTTTTTTTTTGAATTCTTCTTCACTTACAAAAAAATAATCCTTCCCGTCTTTTTCACCTGCTCTTGGTTGACGAGTCGTATAAGAGATGGACAACTTTATCTCGGGATGTAATCTCACTAACTCTTTACAAAGAGTTGATTTACCCGCACCCGAAGGTGCAGAGACAACAATTAACATCTCTCTTTCTTGTCGTTGATTACACAAATTTAGAAAAGATTATACTAATTTTGTCGTCAAAATCTAATCTGTGTAATCTGGTTTTTCAATCGGTGAAATCAATGGCGAAACGATTCTTGTGAAGCCTTAAAAAACAATCAGCAAGAAAGTAAAGACCGCTATTCCTAAAGCTAATGGTGCCCCCCAGGTGGGTTCCAAATGTAACTCTCTTTCGGTAGAAGAGGTCTCTACTTTTTTCATCCGCAATTCGTTTACCCCTTGGGCGAAAATAGCCAGATTTTCTTCTAACTTTTTTATTTTTTCTTTTATCTCTTCTATTTCTTTTGTCAATTCTATTTGCTTATTTCCTTGTTCATTAAGCAGCTCATTAATTTTCGTAAGAGTACTTTTTTCCTCTTGAAGATATTTCTCAATTTGACTGAGTTTTTCTTTTTCTTCTTTCCTTTCCAAAGAAAGGTCATTTAGTGCACCTTCAAGTAGAGAAAGTCTTTCTCTGGTAGTTTGCATCATTTCGTTTTGTTCTTTAAGCATTTTTGCTAATTCATTAAGTTTTTTAAGTTTTTTTTCTAAATCAATTATCTTCTCTTTATAAAATTTAAACTCTTTTCTTATCTCTACTAGTTCCGTTTCTTCACCAGAAAGAGAAGTTAAAAAAAATAAAATGCTAAAGAATATTGTAAAAAGTTTCATTTTTTTCCTTTTAAAGTATTCAATATTCCACTAAAATCTTTTGGTAGTGGTGCAACAAATTCTTTAAGTTCTTTTTTACCAGGATGAACAAATCTTAATTTCCAAGAATGGAGCATCAAACGAGGATAGAATTCAGATTTCTTTTTTGGAGAATATTCTCGGTCACCACAAACTGGATGTCCAATTGCCGCTAAGTGTACACGGAGTTGATGTGTCCGTCCGGTAAACGGTCTAACTTCAAGTAGACTTACCCCTTGAGGAAAATTTTCTCTCAATTCATACTCAGTAATTGCTTCCCGGCTACGGAAAGATGTTATACTTACTTTTTTCCGATTTTTCAAGTCCCGTCCCAAAGGAGCAACAATTCTACCTTTGTTTTCTTTCGGACAACCATAAACCAAAGCAAGATAAATTTTTTCTACTTTCCTTTTTTGAAACTGCGTAGAAAGTCCACCTAAGGCGGATTCATTTTTTGCAATTACCATCACTCCGGAAGTATCCTTATCCAAGCGATGAACTAAGCCTGGACGAATCTCGCTTCCGGGGAGATTTCGGTAATGATAAACTAAAGCATTAACCAAAGTTCCATTTTTATGTCCACAAGCAGGATGAACAACCATACCCGCCGATTTATTCACAACAACAATCTCTTCATCTTCGTAAATTATATCTAACGGTATATCTTGTGGTTTAACTAAAGATACTTCCGGGGGTGGGAAAGTTATTTCAATTTTTTCGTTCGGGTGAAGTTTATAACTTGGTTTTTGAAGTGCCCCTTGAACAAGAACGAATCCCTGATTAATCAGTTTTTGAAAATAGGAGCGTGAATATTGAGGAAAATTTTCTACTAAGAAAATATCTAAACGTTTACCTGCTTGAGCAAAGATAACTTTTTTCTCCATTCCATAGAGAGTACAACAAGAAATATTATTAGGGAAAGAACCTGAGTGAAAGGTAAACCAAAAATTATTCCCCGTTCATCGGCACGAAAAAATTCAAGAATAAATCTTGTCCCCGAATAACCAATTAAATACTGCCTGAAGATTTCACCCGGATAAAAAAATTTATTTTTTCTCCACCAGAGGTATAAAAAAAGTAAAAAATTAGTCACTGCTGAATACAATTGTGCTGGATGTAAGGTTATGTTTAAAGGTGCTAAAGACTGGGGATGAATAAAAGTTACTCCCCAAGGTAAATTGGTTTCTTTTCCGTAACAACAACCAGCAAAAAAGCAACCAATCCGCCCAAAAACATAACCCAATGCTAAAGCTGGGGCAAGAAGATCGGCAAATTGCCGAAAATTCAACTTTTTCTTCTTAAGGAAAATAATTGCTACAATTGTTGCGGTAAATAGTCCACCGTGAAAAAATAAGCCACCTTCCCAGAAATAAAAAATACTCAAAGGATGAGTAATGTATCCACTCAAGTTAAAAATAACATGTAAAACTCTTGCTCCCAGAAGAGCGCTGAAAAGAATATAAAAGGCTAAATCGTAGACTGTTTTTTTCTCAATATTTACTCTCCTGGCTTGAAAAATGACTAATTTCAAAGCAAGAAAAAAACCAAGAGCAAGAGAAAAACCATAACTATAAATTTTTAAAGGACCAAATTTAAGTAAAATCGGATACATAGATGATAGTTTATAGTTTATAGATTACAGCTGATAGTTGCAATTCATCCAGAAGAAAAAAGAAATTATTTATTTGAAAATATTCGCTAATTTTTTTCTATTCGTGTGGATTCGCGTTTTAACAGTTGCAAAAAAAGAAAAAAAACTCCAATGGTAATTACCGCATCAGCAAAATTGAATACTGGCCAAATCCGAAAATCTAAGAAATCAATTACTTTACCCCGAAAAATACGGTCAAATAAATTCCCGATTGCACCACCAATGACTAAAGCAAAAGGAAAATTATATTTCTTTTCTTTAACCAGCCAGAGAAGAAGAATTACCAGCAAAGAAGTAAAAATAAAAAATGAATTTTTTCCGGAGAGTAGACTGAAAAGGGCACCGGTATTCTCCTGATAAGTAAGATAAAAAAAAGGAAAGACCGCAATCTCACCTACTGGAGCAAGATAACGAATTACAAAAAATTTGCTTCCTTGGTCAACTAAAAAAACCAAAAGAATAACCCAGAAAAATTTCATCGTATCTTCACTTAAGTTCAGATACATTGCGAACGCAGTGAAGCAATCCCATTGGGATTCCTCGTTTCACTCAGAACGATGCTACGCATCGGATTGCTACGGTCGTTTCACTCCCTCGCAATGACAGAACAAGAGGTTTTTCAACAATCCCAATTTTCAATTTGCAATCTGCAATCTTAAATTTCTTTGGTATGGTGGATAGATTATACCTTTTTCCGTAATAATTGCGGTAATGTATTTTGCTGGTGTTACATCAAACGCCGGATTACGCACTTCTACATTTTTTAAACTGATTAGTTTACCTTGAATATATCTTACTTCGTCAGGATTTCTTTCTTCAATTTTTATTTTTTCACCCGAAAAAAGAGATAAATCAATACTTGAACTGGGTGCCGCAACATAAAAAGGTATCCGATGTTCTTTAGCTAAAACTGCTACACTGTAAGTACCGATTTTATTTGCGCTATCCCCATTGGCGGCAATCCGGTCCGCACCAACAATTACTGCATCTATTTCACCTTTTTGCATCAAGTAGCCAGCCATATTATCACAAATCAAGACACAGGGTATCTTTTCCTGTTTCAGTTCCCAGACAGTTAATCTTGCTCCCTGCAGGTATGGACGGGTTTCATCAACATAAACTTTATTTATTTTCCCTTGACGATAAGCCGCACGGATTACACCTAAAGCAGTCCCGTAACCAGCGGTCGCTAAAACACCGGTATTACAATGAGTAAGCACATTTATTTTTTGGCGAGGACTACTTGAAAAAAGTTTAGCACTATTTTCAGCAATTTTTCTATCCATCTCCTTATTTTCCAAATATATTTTTCTTGCCTCTTTCTCAATTATTACCTTTAACTCTTCAACCGTAAAACTGTCAAACTGTTGAACGACTTTCTTTATTCTATTTATTGCCCAAGAAATATTTACCGCGGTCGGACGAGTAAAAATCAGCGTCTCCCCAACTTTATTTAAATATTCAAAAAAATCTTCTTTACCCGGCGAACGGTAAACGTCCACCTGCCGGCGAGGCAGGGTAAACGGTAAACGGTTCACCGCCTGAGCGACCGCGAAAGCTGTCGTTACTCCCAACGCCGGTGCTCCCCGAATCACCATCCTTTTTATACATTCAGCAACCTGTTGGTAATTCCGGCAGAGACGATAAATTTTTTTCCCCGGTAAATACCGCTGGTCAAGCAGATAAATAAGAAATTCGCCTTTTCTATTTTTCTTCCAAATTATCGGTTCACTCATACCTGTGTTCATTTTCTTTGCAAATTTTTTACACTGCCACTTCATCAGAGAAGACATCTACTGGGACAGGGATAGTCTTATTCCACCTTTCTTTTGTCCGGATTTTTTGTTCGATTTCTTTAGCTACCTTTGCCGTAAGATATTTTTCACCGCACTGCTGACAAACCCCGGCTGGTACATTTTGAAAGATGAACAATCTTCCCTGATACCGATAGTCCAATTCAACTTTATCCTCTTTTACTTCGCCACCACAAAAGGAACAATCTCCATATTTATGCATCCCTTTCACCTCCTCTTTGCCCTTGTCCTTTCATCAGTCCACTTTGGCGGTTTTGGTATGTAAACTGTTATTATTCTAACCCATTTCGCCACGGTATAACCACAAACAATATGGATCGGTCTATTTCGTGAATAACCGAGAACTAAGCAACTCGGTCCTCTTGGGTCATTAGGATAATCTTCTAATATCTCGCCATTGTAAATAGCAGTTTCTAAGTCGGAGATTATTATGTCTTCAGCATATCTTTCTTTTTCAGCATGAAAGCTAATTTCATATTCTTCTTTCTTTACTTTCTCCTGAATTTCTTTGATTTCCACTTGATTTTATTATTCCTTCAATCGTCTCGTTGCTCTTTGATTTTTAAGTATCCAAGTAATCTTTTCAAATATTTCTTTTCTATTCACTCCTAAACCTTCCAACCCAGTACCTTAACACCTCGCCAAATTCAAATCTTTTTTCTACAAGTTAATCTTGACATTGTTGTTGAACTCATGCTTTGTCATTCTGAGTCCCGATTCATAATGTCAGTCATCGTTCTTTAAACGTGACCGTCCTTCTCGCTCCCAGAGTACCCACAAATCACGCGCCCCATGAATAAATCCGACAATATATACAGTTTGTTTTGTTACCTGATAAATGAGACGATAACTCCTCACAAAAAGCTCGCGGATATTAGGATTATTAAATTCGGGCACTACACGTCCTCGCTCCGCCAGATAAACCAACGAGCGACCCGCATCTCGTACCTCACGAACAAATGCCGCCGCATAATGAGGAGAGTCTTTAGCTATATAGTCCGCAGCTTCCTCAAGGTCATTCCAAGCCGATTCAGTCCACTTTACTTCCCGAGCCATTTGGACATCCTTTTTTCAACTTCTTCCTGACTTAGCACATGCCCTTCTTCAATATCCTTCAACCCATGCTCAATCTTCTCCCGGACATAAATATGGTACTGGATGTCCTCTAATGATGCGTCGTCTGGGATTTGGTCAAGCATCTTCCGAACTTCTTCTTTTGCTGTACCCATCTCTACCCCCTCCTATAAAGATGATTATTCTTCATATTCTTATCACCAAATTCAAATCTTTCCTTCGGTTAGAATCAGGATGGTAAGCGAATCGAACCATTTTCTACAATTTAATTCTTTGAAACTGCTCTTTCGTCTAACGTCTTGCGTATTTGCGAAGTGCCAAAGACATTTGGGTGAGTGAAGCGAACCGCAAACACGCTGTTATATGAAGTTCGACCTCGCAATATAAATTCATCATCTCTTACTTTTCTTAAGAACTATTTCTCCAAGCCTATGTGGTTCTACTCTATAAATATCGAATTCGGCAATATTTTTATGTGTTATTCCTATCTGGTATTCTATCCCTCCTCTATGCTGAGGACTCAGGTATTTATTTTTCTTAATCTCTTTCTTCGACATAACCCAATATACTATCTTATCTATCCAAACACCAATAAAAATGAAGACATCGGACATATCCGCTTTAATCTGTTGATAATTCATCCAAAAAGGTTCATCGGAACCGTATCTCAAAGCTTTTTCCATTAAATTGCCTCTCTTCTTCGTATTTATTGCTCTACAAGCCTTCACCTCTACTTTCGTACCCTCAAACCATAAATCATATTGACCTTCGTAAGTAGGATCGATCTCTTTGTTAGGTTTTCTAAATCTATTATCTATATCCATAATGTGAGGATGCCCCCATATTTCACCAAACACACGAGGAGCGATGCTATAAAGTTCTAAGTATGGGTTAGAAGATACATATTTCTCCCTTAGTGTTTCATACTGTTGAAAGGTGATGATTCCTTTATCAAGTAAGAACATTAAAATATACTCGTATTCATTAAAAGGAAAAACCGACTTCAAACTTCCTAATCTTGCGCTAAGCAATTGGTGGTTTTTAGGTTCCAGACTTTTGGATAAACTTTCTAAATACTGTTTCAATTGTTTTATATCCATTTTCGCCATTCCTTTTCATCTTCTATTTCAGGAAATGGATTTCTCCACTGCCATCCTGTCTTCCCGGTTTTTCTAAAATGTTCTAATCTTCTTATCGTAATTTCAGCAAATATTGGGTCAATATCAAATGTATAAATCTTTCTTTTTAACCTTTCGCCGGCAATTAAAGTTGTCCCGGAATGGGCAAAGAAATCTACAACTAAATCTTTTTCCTTTGTTGCTGATAAAATTATTCTTTCTATTGCCTTCAAAGGTTTTTGGGCATAACACCCAGGAACATTTTCTTCCATTCTATAAAATACTTGCTGAATATCTACCCAGACATTCCCAGCTCTTATATACTTTGATTTGCTTCTTTCCAAATTATCTGTAATCCGACCATTGACCTCTTTGTAGTATCCTCTTAATATCTTAGGAATGTCCGTGTATTCAGCGGATACATTAAATTCTGGATTGCCTTTAACATAATATAGAAGTTCCTGTCTGACCCACATCCAGTTTCTTTGCGTTCCATAACCCCTCTGATTTCTTAAGGTAATAATATTTTTAGGTTTTAGCTCCTCAAATTTTCTGAGCAAAATAATAAAATCTGGAAGTGGTTGAAGGCTATCTTTGTAATCTGCACCTAACCATATATAAAAATGGGCGTCTTTATCTGTCACTAAAATTGCATTTTGCACCCATTTCTCCGAAAACTCTAAATAATTTTTTATGTTTATTTTGAAAAGAGCATTCGTATTTGCATTTCCCACTGCTACATTATAAGGTGGATCATTTACAACTAATCTGGCTTTTTCATTATCCATAATCTTTTTAACATCTTTCAATCTTGCGGCATCTAATACACCAACCTTATGTCCATTAACTGGGTCTTCCCATATATCTCCGTATTTTAACCTGCATGATGGTAATATCTTTTTTTGTAATTCTCCATGAAGGTCTAACCGCTCAAGTCTCTCGGTAGTTCTCCCTTTTTTATCCACTTTTTCCTGAGTCAACGATTCACTATCAAATAAACTCAAGGTGTCCGTCTTATTCCTCATAATTTATCTCCTAAAATACATTTATAAAATCTGCCAAGCCGAACTTTATGTAACGTCTCCAGCATTATACGAAGTTTCAACGAAGCCGAATTTGGGCGAACGAAGTGAGCCGTATGTACTGTGTTAGGCGAAGTTTAGTTATTTGGATAGCTTACTTCTGATTGTATCTAAAGATTCTCTGGCTAAATTAATCCCTAAAGTACGGGCGTCAGTAGGTACTTCTAACGATCGCTCTCTGAAAGATTTTGGGAAAAATTTCTCCTCAAACTCTCTCATCAGCTTGTACGCTTGTTCTTTCTTCTTACTTCTTTCCATCTTTTACCTCCTATAATAGTTAGAAAAAAATTGAGGGTTTAATTCTGGCTTAAAATAATGCTTCCTTTTGATCCAAATAAATCCATCACCTCTACAAATTACAGCGACATCAATAGGACCTCCTACTGTTTCAGTTTCCATCGTAACTTTCCGCTTGAATGAAGTTAAACTTACAAGTGATTCTGCCATGGCTGCGAGTTCATCATTCGGAAGCATACCAACGACTCTTATAACAGGATTTACATAATTCTTTCTTCTATAATCTTCCACGTCTTTTTGATATTTTTTGAATATACTATTACTTACATCTTTTAATTTCTGTTTAAGCCTCTGTTTTTCGCTGTCATCAAATTTTTCTATACTCTCAACAATAATTTCTGGATATTTATCAAATATTTCAGATAAATAACTCCCTATCTGATTCCGTAAGTAAGGATCAATACCTTCCATAAATGTTGCTACCATGTCTCTTTGAGCAAAAGCAATGATCGTAGCAGTATTTTCAAAGTTAATCTCTCCAGATAATCCTTTTTTATATTTTAGCTTATTATTAACTATTCCTTCAATATCAAACGATTTAAGTGAAGGAAATGTATCTTTCTCTCCAAAACCAGCAATTACTACTCCAGAAATACCAACAGGGAAGATATCTTTTGAAAATAAACTTGCAGCAATAGTTTTCAACTGTTTTAGAGAATCATTAGAAATTGGTAATTTTTCAAATACTTTTTCTCTTATCTCATCAATGATGTTTCCATATTTATTTATTGCATTTTCAATATGGTTTTTCGAAATTGATGGCAACATCTTAGCCTTTTTCCATTTATCAAAGTGCTCTTTTATAACATTGGATGTTATTTGTTTAACCCGACCATCTGTGATTTCTCCTTCTTTCTCCATAACTGAGTTTACTTTTTTTTCTACATCCTTCTTAATAAGATTAAAATAACTAAATATACTTCCAGATAAATATTTCTTTTGCTCAGTTTCTGGAAATAATGGATTACCGTTATCCAAAAAAACTATAAAATCATTGGCATATTGTTTCAGTGTGTCAAACTTCTGTTTGCCCAATTTATGCCTATATATCTTTATTATGCTTTCCCACGGGACACCCATAAAACTAGCACTTCCATAAACCATTATACCTACAGGATAATATTTAGAAAGTGCAAAAAGCTTATTGGCTGAAGTAAAGATCTTTTGTCCCCTTTCTTCACTCATTGTAACAGCACTATCAGTCGCAAGGGCAACTGCTTCTTTATTCATTATCGCAATTTCAGCTGTCATATTATCCTCCTCAATACTAAACTAAATGTCGTATAGCTCGTTCATAGACACAATATTTCGTCTATCTTCCCAAAACAGAGAATAATTGCGAACTTATAAACTTATCAACTTATCAACAATCTTTTACTATTCTACCGTAACCGATTTGGCAAGATTCCTCGGCTGGTCGACATCACAGCCTCTTTTTACTGCAATATGGTAAGCGAAAAGTTGTAAAGGGATAACATTTAACATTGGCGACAAAATTTCTAAATTTTCTGGCAGATAAATTATCCGGTCAACCTTATCTTTAATTTTCTTATCCCCTTCCGTGGCTAAAGCAATGACAATCCCTTCCCTTGCTTTCGCTTCTTCAATATTAGAAAGTATTTTTTCGTATACACTTGATTTCGTAGCAATTGCTACAACTGGCATCTCTCGGTCAATCAAAGCAATCGGACCATGTTTCATCTCACCTGCCGGATAACCTTCGGCGTGGATATAAGATATTTCTTTTAATTTTAATGCACCTTCTAAAGCGATTGGATAATTGATATTCCGTCCTAAATAAAGAAAGTCCCGTTTTTCAAAAAATTCACTGCTTAAAGACAGGATTATTTCTTGGTTTGCCAAAATATCCTCTGCCTGCCCGGGAATACATAAAAGATGTAGCATAACTTCTTTTACTAATTCGGGAGACAATTTTTTTCTTTCTAAACCGAGGGCTAAGGATAGTAAGTATAATACGGTTAACTGTCCAACAAATGCTTTCGTTGAAGCAACACCAATTTCCGGTCCACAACGGGTATAGATTACTTTATCTGCTTCCCGTGCTGCACTTGAACCCATTACATTGCAAATAGTCAAAGTCTTTGCCTTTTTAGTTTTTGCTATTCTTAACCCGGCTAAAGTGTCCGCAGTTTCACCGGATTGACTTATTATTAGTGTTAATGTTTTTGAGTTAATAAGTGGTTGCCGATAACGAAATTCTGAACCAATCTCAACTTCACAAGAGATACCGGATAAATTCTCAAACAAAAATTTGCCCACTAACCCAGCATGGTATGAAGTTCCACAGGCGATAATAAAAATTTTATCAATTGTTGCAAACTCTTTTATGTTTAAATCTTCAAAAACAATTTCACTTCTCTCGGGGAACATTCGTCCCCGGAAAGTATCCCGAATCACCTGTGGTTGTTCGTGTATTTCTTTAAGCATAAAATGTTTATAACCACTTTTCTCTGCCGTTACCGGGTCCCAAGAAATATATTGCACTGTTTTACTTACCTCTCTCCCTTGCCGATTAAAGACCCAGACATTTTTCGGAGACCCCCCCGCTTCTTGCTTTCGCACCTGTGCCTGCGACACCTGTGCAGGCATCACAGGTGCAGACAAGAAAGCAGTGGGGGTGGCTTGAGTAACTAATACTATCTCCTCGTTTTCTAAATAGATAACTTTATTTGTATAGGGTAAAATTGCCGGCACATCAGAAGCGATAAAGTTTTCTTTATCTCCGAAACCAACAATCAACGGGCTATCCTGCCGCGCGGCAACCATTACCCCGGGTAATTTACTATGAATTACCCCGAGAGCATAGGAACCTTCTACTTCTTTAAGTGCTTTTTCTACCGCGGATAAAAGTTGTTGCGGTTTTGGTTTCGCTACTTGCGGAAAATATTTTTCAATTAGATGAACTAATACCTCGGTATCGGTTTCGGATTTAAAACAATGTCCTTCCTTTTTTAATTTTTCACGCAAAACGAGATAATTCTCAATTATACCATTATGCACAAGGACAATTTCTCCTTGGCAGTCAGTATGCGGATGCGCATTTTCTTCCGAAGGTTTCCCATGGGTTGCCCAGCGGGTATGTCCTAAACCTTGATAACTATCCAATGTTTCTTTCTCAAGTATTGCTTCCAGATTGATAATTTTACCTACACAACGCCGTAATTTAAGTTTACCATTAACCACTACGGCAATACCCGCAGAATCATAGCCCCGATATTCAAGTCGTTTCAAACCGTCAAGAATAATATGTACTGCCTGCCTACTTCCAAGATAACCGATTATTCCACACATTTTATCCTCAATGGGAGATATCCCCCGATTGTGGTCGCTCTTTCCGACACGCTGTTAGTCGGAATTTGCTCCCTGTCCCCTCCTTAAGTGGTAATAAGTTGTTTCATTTCTTTAACTGCTTGATAAATACCAACATATATTGCTCGTCCAATAATGGAAAAACCTATATTTAAATCGTTCATTCCGGGGATTCTTGCTACCGGAAGAACATTACGATAATCAAGCCCATGTCCAGCATTCAAAATTAATCCTTCCTCAAGAACTATTTTCGCGGTCTCTTCTAATTTCTTTAATTCGCTAATTCGCTCTTTCTCTGTCTTTGCTTCCGCATATCTACCCGTATGCAATTCTACTGCATCCGCTTCAACAAATTTTGCTGCTTTAATCTGTTCCAGTTCAGAGTCAATGAAAAGGCTTACCAATATTCCCTGTTCTTTAAACCTTTTAATCACACCTGCTAACTTATTCTTCTGGCCGGCTACATCTAAACCACCTTCGGTAGTTAATTCTTTTCTCCTTTCCGGGACAATACAGACACTATCTGGTTTCACTTTCAAAGCAAAACGAATAATCTCTTCGTTCGTCGCCATCTCTAAATTAAGTTTTGTCTTAATCCTCTCACGTAAAAGACGGACATCGTTTTCCTGAATATGTCTACGGTCTTCGCGCAAATGCACAACTATACCATTAGCACCGGCACGTTCCGCTTCTAAGGCCGCATATACCGGGTCAGGTTCTAAAGCAAGTCTTGCCTGCCTTACGGTTGCTACATGGTCAACATTTACACCTAATTTTGGCATAGTTAATTGCCCCCATTTTTCTTAATTTTTTATTACTGTCTCAGTAAAACAACCGCGTAGACGGCAATTGCTTTTTTTTGACCAAGGTAGCCAAGTTTTTCGTTAGTTTTTGCTTTAATACTTATTTGTTCAGATGTAATTTTTAAAGATGTGGAAATATTCCTTTTCATTAACGAGAGATAAGGAGCAAGTTTTGGTTCTTCAGCAATAATTGTGGAATCAACATTTACAATTTTCCATCCTTTTTTTCTGATTAACTGATAAACTTTTTTAAGGATTATTTGGCTGGAAATATTTTTATATTTGGGGTCAGTGTCAGGGAAGTGTTGCCCGATATCGCCAAGGTTTGCCGCACCGAGGAGAGCATCACTGATTGCATGTAAGAGGACATCAGCATCCGAATGTCCAAATAGACCCCTCGGGTAAGGGATTTCTACTCCCCCAAGAATAAGTTTTCTTCCTTTGAGGTGATTACCTCTTTTTAAGCGATGAAGGTCATACCCAATACCAATACGCATAAATGCTTCACGAATTTACACGAATTTACTTATTCATAAATATATGTGAATTAACTAAAGGAATGTTCTTTTTCCTTGAAGTATTTTCTAAATGTTTCATTTATTTGTTCTATTTCAGATTTTTTAAACTTTGAACCTAAAAGATTCCACCAAACTCGTCCATTTATGAAACCGTCTTTGTATAATCCTGTAATAATCTGAAATTTTGTCCTTTTTCTTCGGTTACCTTCCTTATTTTGCAACAATTAAAACCTCCTCTGACTGATTGTTACTTAAAACATATTTATATTGTCTTTTTTCTACGGAAACATCTGACTTATATTTTTTTAATAAACTCTCCAATTCGTCAATGGAAGGAATACCATCAGAACGATAGGAAACCACTAAAATACTTTTATTGAATTTTCTAAACAGTTTATCAAAGGCATTGTAAATTTCATTTTTATCAAGCCAAGGATTAATTTGTGTTTTTAATCTCTTATGTTTTGTGTGATAATCAATCATTTCTGCCCATTTAGAATAATTAACCAATCCTTCTAAGAAATGGTAAAATCCAAGATAGTCTACCGCGATACCACTTTTTGAGATATAGGGAGTATCAGTATAAACCAAGTCATACTCATTCTCTATATCAAAGACATTCAGATTGAGAGCCTTATTTTCCTGACCATTTGAAAATACAGCCCGATTGGCCTCTTTTACAAAATTTCTGAAATGTATTTCAAATGGGGTATCCCAAGTTATTTTATTTCCAAAATTTCTTGGCACATCGGAAAATCGCAAGTATAGATTTTTCCGATGAAAAAGATTAAAAGGTCTTTTTACAATACAAGATTGAAAAAGTACAAAGTAAGCCATTGCTTTTTTATAAAGATTGTTGAGATGTTCTATATTGGTAACCACAGTATCTATCCATTGGTTTTCTTTATCGGTGAAGTAAATGTCCTTGAAAGTTTCAAATACAAAAGTTGGATATTTAATTTCCGGATGTTTGGTAACTAAAAATTCCACATCCTCATCATCAAGCCTCACTGTGTCATTTTCAATCAAAGCAACACCAATATACCAATTGAATTTGAGAATATCATTATAAGTAACTTTTTTACCTTTCTGTTTTAACATATACCCAACACACCCGGTTCCACCAAAGGCATCAAGTACAGTCTGAAACTGTAACCCTTTGATATTCCCCCAGATCCAATCTACAATTTTTGATTTGCTACCTTGAAACCTTGTGGAAGGAAATACTGGATTACTTGAGATTAACTCTATTTGTTGATTTGATGTTTTTAATGTCATTTACTTTTTCTTTAATTCCTTATATTCAAAATATTCTTTGAGATTTCTATAAGGGGCAGATTTAAGGTCTACTGCTTTTGCCATATCTTTTGTAAGATAGAACATCCAGAAATCATCAAATATTTCTTCTCCAAGTTCAGCAAAAGGACCTTTACCATTAATCAATTCGTCCATTTTTATGACAGAGCCAATGTTTTTTGTATTCCCACTTCCAGGTCTATCCGTTGCAATCTTATATTTTTCTTGAATAAAGAAAACAAAATCTCTGACTACCGATGTTATATTCTGTAGTTCATCAATGTGATATATTCTTTTTTCGTCTAACTCTAATTCCACACGAGAATAAATCACACCCAAAACAAAATGTCCAGCATATTCATCATAGGGGAAGGTAATATTCTTACTACTCTTTCTATCTCTAAAATAACCTGTGAATGCACCTAAAGTCATTCCATTAACTTCTTTAGCATTTTTTCGATAGGTACTTTTTATATCCAACGCAAATTTATTGTTATCCTTATCAATAAAAGAAATGTCAGGGTAAAAATTCTGTTCCTTAGAAAGAACCATTTTGTATTGATTCTTTTCTGCAAACTCGCATATCTTTGGAAAAAGCAAAAGTTCCATAATCTTGGAAACAACCTTTGTATCAGCAGAAATTGTATAAATATTTTTAGCAATATCAATAAATCCTTTTACTATCCAATCGCCTTTTTCAGTAGAAACAGCGGCATTAAATTTGTCCACATATTCCAATAGTTGTCTCCTAAATTTATCCTTAAGTTTTTGTCTTTCTTTTGAATTCACCATATTTACCCTCAATTCTCTCTTTAATAAGATTGCAATAATTTGTATCCACCTCTATCATAATACACCTTCTGCCGAGCCCCTGTGCTACAAATCCGGTTGTTCCTGAACCCGCGAAAGGGTCAAGGATTATATCACCTTCGTTGCTTCCTGCCAATATTGCATATTCCAATATAACCTGCTGTTTTGTGGCAGGATGTCTGAATGGATTCTTTTCAGCCCAGTAGTCCCAAATATTTTTCATCTGTCCGCCACCATTTAGTTTCTTCATTATCCAATAATTAAATTTGGTTTTACCATTAAAGTTCTTTTTTGCCCAGAGCATTGTTTCAGTCACTGCTCTGAAACAGGAACCCGTGAAATTAGGTGGTGCGTTCTTTTTATATAAGATTATGTCGTTCAATATTTTGAATCCTAAATCTTGAAGAACGACATTTACTACGCCTATACTGTGATAGGTTCCAGTAACCCAGATAGTTGAACCATCTTTTAGTATCCTCTGAGCTTCTTTTAGCCAAGTGCGGTGAAATTCAAATTGATAAGCAAGAGATTTAGAATATGCCCATTGTGCTTTTTGTGTATCAAAACTTTCGGCATGCCCATCGGTTCGTTTTATAATCAATCCTGACTGATTCCCAAAATAAGGTGGGTCAGCAAAAATCATATCAATACAATTATCAGGAATTTTTTTGAGAAGTATCAAGGCATCTCCATGAAAAAGTTTAATTTTTTTCCCTCGGTTGTAATAAAAAAGAGCGATTGTCTCTTCCCCGTATTGTACCTGTTCCTCAGCACAGTAAAGTATTTCATCAATATTTTTAAATATATAATTTCTATGATATATTTTATTCATTACATCGCCTTAAGTTTTTTGCAATGTATGATAATGGTATTCTTTGCCCATTTTCATATATGAATTTGTAGCCGTTCTTATTTTTATCTTTCAAGAGGTCTTACGTCTCAATCGTGAATCCAGAGCTAAAGGCATCGAAGAGCTAGCAATATTACGAGGATTGTAACCCATATTACTATAAATGCTATTGGAAGAACATAAGCTACTTTTCGCATCTCGAAACCACCAAGATTCTTTGGGTAGATGTTAGGTACTTCACCAGAAGATGTCAATTTTTGTGCTTCGGTCTTCCAGTAAAGGATATATTTGCTGCTTCTGTGTTGAATAAGTAACCATGCAATATTCAATACCAATCCCAATGAGGCGACAAGGAATTGAAACGTTCGCGCCTCAAACTGACTGAGCGCCAACAGCAGGATACTCGAGCACATTAAGAAGTAATTGTTTCGACTCCAATGCAGATTGGCTTCTGAGTGCTGCATGCCTGTAAATAGTTTTAGCTTTTCGAGGTCTTTTGAATTGTTAACCATCCGTTTACCCCCTCCTTTCTTTGTTATTCAAAATTTGTCTTTCCAAGGTCCTGAGAGGTATTCTCTGACCGTTTTTGTAGAGAAAAGTATATCCGCTTTTGTTTTTTTCCTCTAACCTAACTAATTTGTAAAACATATGTCTATTCAACTCATATAATTTCGTAAAATCTGTCTCGGTTTTGTATGCTCCGCACCAACATTCAGTGGAAGTTCCTAAAGAGTGTAAGAAAGTTTTTGGTATTCCATTGCTGTTTATGTAAGAAATTACCTGTTCATTAGACCAATAAAATATTGGACTAACTGATAGGCATTTAAAACTTGGATGATACCATATTGGAACATATTGCTTTCTTATGTAGGATTCTGCTGCTCTTATTCCATCAAAAACAATTTTAGGTTCTTTAATTGTGCTTAAATATTCTGTAATAGGCTTAATCTTCAACTCTCGGCAACACCACCTGTATCCAAAACTCGGGATGCCCCATTCCTTTGCCAGAGTAAAATAGTCTGTTTTAGGTCTCACTATCTCAAGATTAACATCCAGATATTTACAAACTTTTTTCACATATTTTGTATTCGCTGGAAGACCTGCTGTAGTGTCAACATAGATTGCAGTTAAATCACTCCGCCGAATCGGCGGATTTTTTGCAATACCTTTTAGATACATTAACGTTGCGATACTATCTTTCCCACCACTAAAAAGAACAAATGATTTAGCTGACCCTAACAATTCTTTGAGGTCGCTCTCAAATATAGAAACTCTGCCTCGGATATTTTTAGATTGTTCTTCGCTAAGTTCGCATGCTTTTCTTACTTTTCTCCACCTAATGTGGAGAATATAAATAGGCTTTAATGCCGGCCCTTTAATCCATCTTGTAGTAACTAATCCCCTCTCGCCACATTGTGGACAATTAACTTTAAGCCCTCTTAAATTAATTCCAACGAAGGATTCTTCTATTGGTTCCCACCATTTATGATTGGTGCTATATTCTGATTTTTGATTTAAGCAATCTTGATTTTTCATTTTATATCCTATTATCTTAAACTACTAATTGATTCTATAAATTCATCCCATCCGTCATAATTTAATTCTTTACGCATTTCTCCTTGTCTTTCATATTTACGATAAAGATAAAAAAATCTATCGTAGCCAACCTTTTTTAATTTCTTTTTTATTACATTACACTGCTTCTTTGATCCCCAATAACACTCAGCAAAATACCATATTTCTATTCTTGGCACAAATCGTTTTAGATTTTTAGGATAATCCTTGTGCTCTTTTGACAAACTTGTAATGTTTGTACAGCATTGGATTACCAATTTTACGTCAGCGCTGTTAACCAAAGCAAAATTAATCGCTTTCTTACCAAATATACGTTGCTTTTTTTTATAAATAATAATATCACATTCTTTAGACAAATAATTCCCTGTTCTTTCATCAAATATTTGTCCCCAGTTTGAATAATAAACATTAAGCTTACTCTCAATTATTTGCAGTATTTTTTCAGCGAAAATAAGTCCTCTTACAAATTTATGAAGTGCCTCTTCACTGAAAGAATAACTTGACAAATACCATAATCCCTCTAATTCCTTTACGATAACTTCCAAATCACAATGTTCAAATGCGCCGATTCTAGATCTTTTCATTTATAAACCATATAATTTTAACCTAATTATTAAGATATTCTTTTACTAAGGCATCACCCAATTTTGATAAAGGGATTCTTAACTCTTTTGCTTTCTGTCTCATCGCGGACAACCCCTCACGAGTGACCTTTATTATGATTACTCTACCATTCAGAGTAAAAGAAAAAATATGTTCCTTTTCTATAACTTTGTTAAAGATACGCTGGATAAATTTACTCCTTTCTATTTTATTCTTATTTTTGACTTCTGGTTTCAGTTTCTCAAATGTAGGTTCCTCAATACCTAGATATGCTATATAATACTTCTTATCCTTTGATTCAATAACTCGGTTGATAACTTCATTTATATCAATGTTAGGATTATCTATTTTATACCTCACAATATTTCTTACATCATTAGAACATAAATTTTTATCAATCACATTTTTTGCTAATACAATTTGCTCCTTTTCTTGTAGTTTAGATATTCTATATCCGATATCTACACTGTTAATCAACCCTTTTTGTATCAAATTTTTAACTTTATCTGTTAGCTCTAACAATTTTAGAAATTCTCTTATCATTTCTGGCGAAAGTTTTACTGCTTCAGAGAGTTTATCTAAAGATCCATATACTGCTTGAAGAGATTTTAAAGCTTCTGCGACCTTGAGAATATTTACTCTCCTATTTTTCCAATTCCGTAAAGTGCCCACGATTACTATACCAATAAGTTTCCGTTCTTTAGAATCCATTTCAATTAATCTCAGATATTACTCTTTATAGTATCCCTTCTCGCTAAGCCATTCAACCAAAGCATTCCTAGCTATCTCTTCACGACTTAAGTTTATGTCCTTTACGGCACTTTCCAGTGCCCTTGAGAGTTCTGGATTCAAGGGAACTACGACTTCTCCTTTCATATGTGGTCTTTGTGCTTCTTCTAACAATTTCTTGGGCTGTGCTTGAGGCATACGTATACCAGCATCAACGAGCCTTTCTTTTTGATCTTTTGTCAATTTGGGCATACCTTTAGCTATTTCTATCATTTTGTTTTTGTCATCCGGAGCAATCAGCATCAGTCTTCTTACATCTTCCTTTGTGATTTGTTTATTGTAGTACTTCTGCCTAATTTCTGAAGGTGCCTTAACAATTGGTATATAACCACTCACTGTGACGGGATGGATTCCTAAAAGTTTAGCGACTTTTTCAACAGATTTATATCTTTCATAAAGAAATTCAATAGTTTCGACTATATTTTGTCTATTCAACTCAACTCTATGGATGTTTTCACTTAAAGACAATATTTTTGCTTCCTCCTCATCTGGTTTACGGGGTAAAACCCGTGCAGTGATTTTTTCATATTTCTTGGGATCTTTCTTATATAATTCCTTAAAAACTCTAGCTCTGCGTTGTCCTATTATCAAATGGTATTTATCTCCTTCTTGAAAAACTACGATAGGCTGAAGTAATCCATATTTTGATATACTCTCAGCCAGATCTTCAATTTTCTTATCTCTTTCTAAAGTTCTTACATTCCACTTTCCTACATCTTTATCCATATCAATTTTGTCGATTGGTATCGGTTGATAATCTTTTTCTTGTCCATTAACCATTTTTAATTCCTCCTTTTTTTCTCAAAAACAATATATATTCATCTTTCATTGTATTTTGTATTCCTTTTATTGGTTTTACAATTTTCTGGTGAAAGACAGATGAGGTTATTTTAGGTAAATCTGAGATTAAATTAATTTCTGAAATTGGTTTGATCTGCATTTATTCGTGTTTATTCGCGAATTTTTTATTCGTGTCCATTCGTGTCTTTAAGATGGTTTGAGCAAAAAGTAAATCTTCAGGAGTAGTAATTTTTATATTTGTATATTCTCCGGGAACAAGTTTCACTGAATAACCAATTCTTTCCACTAACTGTGCATCATCGGTACCGATAAATTCATCTTCTTTTGCTTTTCTGTGTGCTTTGAGGATAATTTCTCGACGGAAAACTTGTGGTGTTTGAATCGTCCAGATTTTTTCTCGTGATAAAGTAGTTTCTACCAGATTTTCCGTGGAAACCATTTTTATTGTCTCTTTAACCGGTAAACCTGCTACAGCGGAACCATATTTTTCAGCTACCTTGATAGTGTTTTCAATAATCCTTTCACTTACTAAAGGACGTACTCCATCATGGATCATGACTAAGGAAAAATTGGGGTTTACTTTTTTTAGACCATTAAAAACCGACTTTTGACGAATTTTACCACCAGGAATAATCTTTTTTACTTTAGTAAACTTTCCTTTAATCATTTTTTCTTTAAACCAGATATCTTCCTTTGGAAGAACAAGAATAATTTCTTTTATTTTTTTAACTTTTTGGAATTTTTCTAAAGTCCAGTAGAGAATTGGTTTACCCGCGAGAGGAATGAATTGTTTCTTTTTCCCGATACGTTCCCCTTTACCTGCAGCAACAATCACTGCGGAGACATTAGTATTTTTCATGTTCTTTAGGACGAGTCCCGTAAAATTATACGGGACGAGTAAAAATCATTCTCCCCGCTGAAGTTTGAATTATAGAAGTCACTAAAACATCAATTTTTTTGCCAATATATCTTCTTCCTTCTTCAACAACGACCATTGTCCCATCATCAAGATAACCTACACCTTGATCTTTTTCTTTTCCTTCTTTAACTACAAAAATGGACATCGGTTCACCTGGTAGAACCACTGGTTTTAGTGCGTTTGATAAATCGTTAACATTTAATACAGTTACTCCTTCAATACCAGCAACTTTGTTCAAGTTGAAATCAGTAGTAAGAATGCGTGCGGAAAGGTCCTTAGCCAGATGGATAATTTTTAAATCGGTTTCTTTTATTTCCGGATAGTCCTTATCAAAAATTTTTACATTCACTTCCGGACATTGCTGTAAACGCGAAAGTATCTCTAATCCTCTTCTTCCCCGGGCACGTTTTATCGGGTCAGGAGAATCAGCAATCTCCTGTAATTCTTTGAGCACAAACCGCGAAACAATCAAAGTAGCTGATAAAAATTTTGCCTCACAAATGTCGGCAACTCTTCCATCAATAATTGCACTTGTATCAAGGATTTTCAATTCCGGAATTTTTTTTGTCGGTCGAGGAGCAAAAATATCCCGGTCAAGAAGACTAAGTTCACTTTTTTTTCTTACTGCAATAACTAATCCCAAATAAGCAAAAGTAATTTTAATCAAAAGTGAATAAGTACGCATCAATTCATAAAGTTTTGGATTTTCCATCAGATAAATCGTATAATCTAAAACTTTCGCCGCAATCAGACCGATAATTACGCCTAAAATGCCAGCAATAAGTGTATCCAGAGGAATGCGTTGAATAATTGCTTCAATAAAAAGGATAAAGAGAGCTACTCCAGTACCGATAAGGATACCTCGTGCATCCGAAGAAATTTGAAAATAACCAATAATTGGTCCGGCAAAAATTACCAAAATACGCAAGAGCCAGGTTAACATTGTAAATATCCTCCTTCGGCAAACTCAGGATAGTGAGCGAAGCCGAACTATCACTTTCTTTCAAGAAAATAGTTTATTATTTGTTCAATTTGAGAAAACCCTCTTAGTTCCAGTTTATATTTTTCATTCAAATGTTCTAAATTATATTGAGGAATTAAAGCCGACTGAAAGCCAAGCCGCTCAGCCTCGCGTAAACGGATGTCTACCTGGGTAATTGAACGCAATTCACCGGTTAGTCCAACTTCACCCATTACTATCGTATCCAAGGGAAAAATAAAGTTTAAGTATGCCGAAGCAATTGCTAAGACAATACCGAGGTCAATAGCAGGCTCTCTCACTTTCAGTCCACCGATAATATTCACAAATACATCCTGGTGATCGAAACGCCAATTAAGCTTTTTCTCAAGCACTGCAAGCAACATTAAGAAACGATTATAATCATATCCTTGAACCATTCGTCGGGGTAAAGGAAAACTTGCTTTCGTTACCAAGGATTGAATTTCTAAAAGTAGCGGTCTTGTCCCTTCTACAACCGAAACAATGGCTACTCCTGGACTTCTTTGGACACGTTCTTTTAAGAAAATATTCGCCGGATTAGAAATTGAATGTAACCCATCAGTTTTCATTTCAAAAATGCCAATTTCATTTGTCGGTCCGAAACGGTTCTTATATGCACGCAAAATCCGATAAGTGGACTGTTTTTCAGTTTCAAAATATAATACGGTATCCACTAAATGTTCCAATACCCGCGGACCAGCAATTGCTCCTTCTTTAGTAATATGCCCGGAAAGAAAAACCGATATTTTCTGCATTTTTGCTAAGTTGACTAACTCAGCACTACATTCGCGCACCTGGGTAACTGTACCCGGTGCGGAAGGGAAATCAGAACGATACATCGTCTGAATGGAATCAATAACCAAAAACTGTGGCTTTAATTTATCCACCGCATCAAGAATACTTTCCAGATTGGTTTCCGAAAGAAAATAAATATTTTTTAGTTGAGAGTCAATTCTTAACCGTAAAGCGCGAGACTTAATTTGCTCTAACGATTCTTCACCGGAAATATAAAGCACAAGCCCTTGCTCAACTAATTTTGTCCCGGACTGCAAAAGTAAAGTTGATTTACCGATACCCGGTGCCCCACCAAGAAGAATTACCGAACCCGGAACAATACCGCCACCAAGAATACGGTCAAATTCATCAATGTTTGTTCGGTAGCGCTCTCCGGATTTTTCACTGATTTTATCTAAAGTAGAAAGTTCCGAGGTAAATTTTAATATCCGTCGGGCAAATTGGCTAACCGTAACTGCTTCCTTTTCCTCAACAAAACTGTTCCAGGCTGAGCAGTCCGGACATTTACCCAACCATTTTACGGAAACATAACCACATTCCTGACAACGATAAACAAGTTTCGTTTTCATTCTATAAAAACTGATTACAACGATTATTAAAACCCGATTACAGAGATTAAGTTCATAATCAGAAAATCACTGCCATCGTAGTCAATAAATCACCGTAATCATCATTTACTATAACTTAAGTTTTTTTCTTATTCCCTCTAAAAATTGATTAAGGTTGATAATAGTTTTTTCCATCTCCTTGGCGAATTTCTTATCCATAAATATTTTACCTACCGGTGTAGTCGGCGTAGAAATTTGTGTTTCAAAATGTTCCCCTAAACGGTTAAATGTATCCAGAGTTTGACCAAGTTTCTGAGTTGATTCTTTAAAGTTGCTGGCCATCTCTTGAAGTTCTTTTCTACTTTCGGTAGTCAAACCATCAAGATTATCCGAAAGAGTATGAATTTTATCCGTAAGATGAACTAATCCTTTAGATAATTTAGCAAAATTGGTAAGAACAGTTTTCATTGTTTTTTCTTCTCTACCCAAAAATTTGTCTATTTTAAGCACGGCTTGGTTAAAATTTTTAAGCAAACGAACTAAATTTTCCGGTACTTTACCACCTGCAGTTATACCCTGTAAAGTTACAACTAACTGGTCAAAACTTTTCATTGTTTGATTTACCACATAGTCAAAAGAAATCGGATCAATACCAATAATCTGTGCACCATCTTCAAGTGGTGGTTTGTGTTCATCACCCCGGGTCATATCTAAGTACTTCATCCCCACAACACCGCTGGTAATAATGGAAGCAGTAGCATCCAGATAAACTTTAACTTTTTCTTTCAGCCAGACGGTGACTTTGGCTTTATTTTTTTCTAAAGTAATTTTTTTTACTATTCCTACCTCCACACCAGCAATTCTTACCGGCGCTTTTTCCAAGAGTCCGCCAATATCATTGAAAAGAATATGAATCCGGTATCCTTTCTCAAAACGCACTTCACCAAGCATTAAAATACCTACCGTCAGTAAAACTACCCCGATAAAAACAAAAATACCTAATTTAAGTTCACGCATTTGTGCTTCCTTCCCTTTCTATTTTTCCGATGATAAATTGGCGAACAAGAAGATTTTTACTATTCATAATTTCTTGTGGTGTTCCGGTTTCAATTATTTTCCCCTCGTGAAGCATCGCAATCCGATTTGATGCTTTACAGGCAGTTTTAATATCATGAGTCACGATGACCGAAGTTATTTTCAATGTTTTTTGTAAGTAGAGAATCAAATCACTGATTGTTTCCACCGTTATTGGGTCAAGTCCAGTAGTCGGTTCATCGTATAAGATATATTTTGGGCTATAAGCGATTGCTCTTGCTAAAGCGACCCGTTTTTTCATTCCACCCGAAAGTTCAGCTGGAGAAAGATTTTCAATTCCTGGAAGACCAACATGGGATAAATAAAATTCTACCCTTTTTTTAATTTCTTCCTGCGGAAAATGATAATTTTTTAATCCAAAAACAACATTTTCACCAACAGTTAAAGAATCAAATAATGCACCCCCTTGGAATAAATAACCAAATTTTTTTTGCACTTCATGAAGTTTTTCATCCGGTAATTCAGTAATTTCTATTCCATCAACATAAATTTTACCTTTATCGGGCTTGAGTAAACCAACCAAATGTTTAAGAAATACAGTCTTCCCGCAACCACTACCACCAAGAATGGTCAATGTTTCACCATCGTGGATTTCTAAATTTACTCCCACAAGGACAGTTTTACGGTCAAAAGATTTATACAAATTAACAATTTTTATCATCCTAAGCCAAGAGACATTAAAAAAGTAGTTAAAAAATAGTTACTCACTAAAATTAAAACAATGGAAGTTACTACTGCCGAAGTGGTTGCTTTACCAACACCTTCTGCACCACCACTTGCTTCTAATCCTTTATAACAGGAAATAAGAGCAATAATCCCAGCAAAAAAAACGGATTTAATTAAACCATGAAGAAAATCTTTCAAGATCACAAAATCAAAAATATCATTCCAATATTGTCCTGGAGTGATCGCTAATTTTGTCACACTAATAAAATACCCACCCAAGATACCAATAAAATCAGAAAAAATTGTTAGTATTGGCACCATCGTTATACAAGCGAACATTCTTGGGATTACCAAATATTTTACTGGGTTCGTTCCTAAAGTATAGAGAGCATCAATCTGCTCACTCACTTTCATCGTGCCAATTTCTGCAGTAAAAGCTGCCCCAACCCGTCCAACTACAACCGTCGCCGTAAGCACCGGACCCAATTCTTTAAGTAAAGATAAAGCAACAATTGTGCCCACATAGATTGGTTCATTAAAAATATTTCTTGAGGCAGTACCACTTTGTAAAGCCAAAACCATACCTGTAAACAAGGAAGTTAAAGCAGTTACTGGTAAGGACCTTACTCCCACTCCGCTCATCTGATTAACCGTATCAAACCAACTAAATTTAGCTTGAGTAAACCAGTAAAGAACTTGCTTAAGAAGAATCGTTACTTTACCGAGACTAATAAATATTTGCGTTGTATATTTTTGTCTCATTTATTTTAAGCAACAGTTAAGTTTCGCTCAAGAACGCGGAATTCACCTTTCAAGGTGAACCTTTCAAGGTGAACCTTTGGTGAACCGCAGATTACGTAGAAGGCTTCTTATCTTTCTGTACCCTCTGCGAATTTTCGGTGTTTTCTGCGTCTAAATAGATTCGGGGAAGACGTTTACTTAACCCACAAACAATTTCATAACTGATTGTCCCGATCTTCTCGGCTAATTCTTCAACCATAATTCTTTCTTTTCCCTGTGTGCCAATAAGCACCACTTCTTCACCAACATCAACTGCTTTTCCCGCTAAGATAAGGTCAGTCAAATCAATCATAATCATATCCATAGTTACTCGACCAATTACCGGTACACGTTCACCTCTAACTAAAACCTCAGCACTGTTAGAAAAGAAACGACTATATCCGTCAGCATAACCAATCGGTAAAGTCGCAACCCAAGATTTCCTCTTCGTAATAAAAGTCCCACCATAACTTATTTTTCTTCCCGCGGGAATTTTTTTTAAAAAAACAATCTTTGTTTTCAAACTTAAAACCGGTTTAACTTGAAGATCATTTTCTGCCCCTTGGTAAGGTAAAAGTCCATAAAGTAAAAGTCCCGGACGAACAAAGTTAAAATATTGCCAAGTTTCCGGATGACGAAGTAACGCTGCGGAATTAGCAATATGATAATAAGGAATATTTATCCCTTCTTTTTCCAAGTCAATTTTTATTTTTCTTAAAGTTTCAATTTGAAAAGCAGTATATTGCGGGTCAACCACCGCTGAAGCAAGATGACTATAAACACCCTCTAACCTTAAATTGGAATTAAGAATTTTTTTTACTAAATCTTTCACTAATGACGGAGAAATACCAATTCTTCCCATACCCGTATCAACTTTAAGATGCACCGGAAGTCCGCCCGGGACGGATTGATAATTTTTTGCTAAACGATTAAGTTCCTCAACAACTGCAAGACTTGCTACTGTTGGGGTTAGATTATAGGTAAAAATTTGGGGGAATGTTTCGTAAGGATAGACGCTACCGAGAATAAGGATAGGTGCTTGGATACCAGCACGACGTAAAACTATCCCCTCTTCAATACCGGATACACCAAGATAATCGCCACCCCCTTGGAGAAACTTACGGGCTAAAGGTATCGCTCCGTGTCCATAGGCATCCGCTTTGACCACAGCTAAAATTTTTGTCTGTGGGGGGAGTTTTTTTTTAATTAGTAAAAAATTGTGAATAAAAGCATTGAGGTCAATCTCCACCCAACTTGGTCGATAAAAATCCATATTTATCTGGATTACACAGATAGCACCTTTAGAAATTTAATCTGTGTAATCTATCTCCTAATCTGTGTAATCAGATTCTCCATTTATTTAGTCAAATTTTCAAATCGGGTGTATTCTTTAAGAAAAGCAAGTTCAAATTCACCAATTGGACCATTACGCTGTTTAGCGATAATAATTTTTGCTTTCCCTTGAAGGTCTTTATCTTCCGGTTTATAAACCTCTTCCCGATAAATGAACGCAACCACATCCGCATCCTGTTCCAAAGCACCGGATTCCCGTAAATCCGATAATCTTGGTCGTCCGGCACGTTCCTTCTCTTCCGGACGACGGGAAAGTTGCGAAACCGCAATCACCGGTATTTTCAAATCGCGAGACAAATTTTTTAGAGCACGCGAAATATCAGAAATTTCCTGCTGACGGGATTCATATCTTGAAGAAGAACCAGCCAGAAGTTGAATATAGTCAATAATCAACAAAATTGGTCCCCTTTCAGCAACCAAACGGCGCGCTTCACTACGAATATCATTAATTGTAAAATTTGGTGATTCACTTAAATAAATCGGTGCTTCCGAAAATCGTGAAGCAGCATCAGTCAAGGTACGAAATGTCTTCTTTACTGCCGTATAACCACGCCGTAAATCGCTGATATCTACACTCGCATTAGCACAAAGTAAACGCAATAAAATTTCTTCTACCGACATTTCCAAAGAAAAAATCGCTACCGGGACTTTTTCTTTTAAAGCAACATTTTCTGCAATATTCAAACAGAATGAAGTTTTACCTATACTTGGACGAGCGGCAATAATAATTAGATTTGAAGGATGTAAACCTGCAGTCAGAGTATCAAACTCAGTAAACCCGGTGGGTGTACCAGTAATCAATCCTTTACCTTGGTATAGTAATTCAGCTTTGTCCAAAAGCGGATGCAATTGCGTTTTAATCTCTACCAGATGTTGTCCGGTTCTACGATTAGCAACAGAAAAAATTGCCTGTTCGGCACGGTCAAGTAAAAGTTTTGCCTCCTCAGATCCACGATAACATTCCGCAATAATATTTGTGGAAACTTTAATCAACTCCCGAAGGATTGCTTTCTCTTGAACAATTCTCACATAATCTTCAACATTAGCCGTCGTCGTAACTGAGTTAATCAAACTATTTAAGTAAGCTACACCCCCTACATCAGATAAAATCTTTTCTCTTTTCAATTCTTCGGCCAGAGTAACAAGGTCAACTGCTCTATTTTTTTCATAAAGTTGACAAAGAGCAGAATAGATCTGTTGATGTGCTTCTTTGTAGAAACTTTTTTCACTCAAAAAATTGATCACTTTCTCAATTGCTTCCTGTTCAATAAGCATTGAACCTAAGACGGCCATCTCGGCTTCAATTGCCTGCGGTGGCATTTTTTCGATTACTTCAACCATCTCTTTTATAAGACAGATTACACAGATTTTACCAACCGATTACACAGATAAAAAGAATCTGTGGCAATCTGCGTTCTCCTTTTTTGCGGTCATCTGCGTTTATTTTGCAGAGACGACCCAAACTTTGAGTTTAGCAATAACTTGTGGATGAACCTGCAAATCAACAATATAGGCACCAAGATGACGAATTGGTTCCAATAAAAGAATATCTTTTTTCTCAACATTTATTCCCTGTTTATATAGTTCTTCAGCGATGTCTGCATTCGTTACCGCACCAAAAATTCTCTCTTCTTCACCACTTTTCGCCATAATTGTGCAGGATAATTTTTCTAATTTTTGGGCTAATTCTTTGGCTTGTCTTAATTTTTCTAATTCTTTTTTTTCGGCTAATCTTTTTTTCTCTTCCCAAAGATGTAAATTTTTCTCGTTAGCCGCTAAGGCTAAACCTTGAGGAAAAAGGTAATTTCGTGCGTATCCAAGGGATACTTCCTTAATTTCACCTGCTTTGCCTAAATGAGGAATATCGGCTTGCAAAATAATTTTCATATTTTTCATATTTATATTGTTATAAAGGGTAAAAGGGCCAGATGCCGTGCCCGTTTAATCACCTGCGTTAATTTCCGCTGATGATAGGCACAAGTGCCCGTTGTTCGTGAAGAGATAATTTTTCCTCGGTCAGTAAGATAGCGTCTAAGCAGATTTATTTCTTTGTAGTCAAGAGTATCTGTTCTTTCTACACAGAAACGACAAACCTTACCTCTAAATTTTTTCTCTTTAAACTCTTTCACCATTTTTTTCTCCTTTTGGAGAGTCCAACCTTTCAAGGTGAACCTTAAAAAGGAACATCCTCCTTTGAATCCGGTGAGCGTTTATCCTCCTCTCTCAGCGGGAGAGATTCATTGGTCAATGAATCACTGGCGGACAAGGGGGACGGAGATACTGTTTCGGCTTCTTCGTCAGGAAGAATGTCTTCCTTACTCAAAAACTGTACCCGCTGAGCAATAACTTCTAAAGTTGACCGCGGTTCACCATTTTTTGTTTCCCATTTTCTCGTTCGTAATCTTCCTTCAACTGAGACCGGACTTCCTTTTTTCAGTCTTTCCCCGCACCGTTCCGCCATATCCCGCCAAAGAATAACTATCGGCACAAAAGCAGTTTCGTCTTGCCATTCACCAGTAGCATTCTTATACCGACGATTCACTGCAAGGTCAAAACGACAGATCGGTTGACCTTTAGGTGTGTAACGCAACTCCGGGGCACGGGTTAACCTTCCCACCAGAAGAACTTTATTTTGTTCGGGTATACGTAAGTTCATTCTTCTTTTCCTCCTCTTTTCAACTATACTGCCACACCTTGAAGGGTTTATTTCTTAATTACTTTTTGTTAGCCGTGCTTGCTACGGCTTCTTCTTTCCTTACCGTCAAATAACGAATAATTTTGTCGGTTACCCGATATAAATTTTCTAACTCTTTAATTTTTTCAGCTGGCGAATAAAATTCCAAAATTACATAATATCCTTCCCGGTGCCGTTTGATTGGGTAAGCAAGTCTCTTCCTACCCCATTTGTTTACATTCTTTATTTCTCCCCCCTCTTTGATAATTAAACTTTTAACTTTCCCAATCACTGCATCAATATCTTCTTCATTTAATAACGGTGAACAGACAAAAATTGTTTCATAGAAATTCATCTTTTTCTCCTTTACCCCGTTAGAAATTTTGAAATTCTCAATCTCTCTATCAATTGGTTTCGTTCCCTGGCAGTTCTCCGAGATTTCCAATGGGATTTACTTAGCCGTATATTCAAGAAATTTTTTCTTTTCTAAGATTGCCGCCTGGGCTAAAGCAAGCCGTCCTACCGGAACACGATAAGGTGAAGCGGAAACATAGTCCATACCTACACGATGACAGAATTTTACTGATTCCGGGTCACCACCATGTTCACCACAGATACCAATTTTTAAACCCTTTCTCTTTTTTCGTCCTTTCTTTATCCCAATTTCAATAAGTTCACCGACACCATTCTGGTCTAAAGTTTGGAAAGGGTCCTCTTTCAAGATTTTCTTCTCCCGATAAATTTTAATAAATTTACCCGCGTCATCACGCGAAAAACCGTAAGTCATCTGGGTTAAATCATTTGTCCCAAAGGAAAAAAATTGGGCACTGGAAGCAATCTCATCAGCAGTAAGTGCTGCTCGTGGTACCTCAATCATTGTCCCAACTAAATATTTAATTTCAATTTTATATTTTTCCATTACTTCTTTCGCTACCCGGTCAACAATTTCACGCTGGTCTTTAAACTCTTCTAAAGTACCAACTAAAGGTATCATAATTTCTGGAATTACTATATCACCTACTTTCGCCAATTCCGCTGCTGCTTCCAAAATTGCCCGTGCTTGCATTTCGGTGATTTCCGGATAGGTTATCCCTAAACGACAACCACGGTGTCCAAGCATTGGATTAAACTCATGCAAGGTGAGTGATTTGTTCCAAATTTTTTCTTTGGAAATACCAATTTTTTTACTCAATTCTTCAGCATCTTTTTCGGTTTTCGGTAAGAATTCGTGTAAGGGAGGGTCTAAAGTACGAATCGTTACCGGATAACCTTTCATTTCACGGAAAAGACCAAGAAAATCATTCTTCTGTAAAGGAAAAAGTTTATCTAACGCTTTTCTTCGTTCAGTTTCATTATCCGCAATAATCATTTCTTGCATCAATGGTAACCGGTCCTGAGCAAAAAACATATGTTCAGTGCGACAGAGACCAATACCCTCCGCACCAAATTGCCGGGCTACCCGTGCATCACGGGGGATATCAGCATTTGCCCGAACCCTTAATTTTCTCAATCTATCTACCCAAGACATAAAAGTAGCGAATTCACTGGAAACCGTTGGCTCAACTAAAGGTACCTTGCCACGGATAACTCTTCCCGCAGAACCATCAATGGTTATCCAGTCATCCTCTTTAATGATAATACTATTCACTTGAAAATTTTTTTCTTGATAATTAATCAGAATTTCTTCACAACCAACTACACAGGGTTTACCCATCCCACGAGCAACTACTGCCGCATGGGAAGTCATTCCGCCACGGGCAGTAAGAATACCTTTCGCTGCATCTATCCCATGAATATCATCCGGATTTGTCTCTAGACGCACTAAGATTACTGGCTCATTTTTACTCTTTTCTACTGCAAGATTTGCCTCAAACACTACCTTACCTACTGCTGCCCCTGGTGATGCAGGCAACCCTTGAGCAATTACTTCCGGATTCGCTTTTGGGTCAATAATGGGATGAAGAAGTTGATTAATCTGTTCGGGTTCAATCCGCAAGATTGCTTCTTCTTTAGAAATCAGTTTTTCTTTTACCATATCCACGGCAATTTTTATTGCTGCCTGTGCGGTACGTTTACCAATCCGTGTCTGAAGAAGATAAAGTCTACCCTTCTCAACCGTAAATTCAAAATCCTGAACATCACGATAATGTTTTTCTAGGCGCGTGGTAATATTTTTCAGTTGCTGATAAACTTTGGGCATTTCTTTTCCTAATTCTTTAATTGGTTTCGGAGTACGAATACCAGCAACTACATCTTCACCTTGAGCATTAGTGAGATACTCCCCATAAAATTCTTTTTCTCCGTTAGCGGGATTACGAGTAAAACCAACACCAGTTCCCGAATCTTCGCCTAAATTACCAAAGACCATCGTCTGGACATTTACTGCTGTTCCTAAATCGTCAGAAATTTTATTCAATCGCCGATAAGTTACCGCACGCGGATTATTCCATGACTTGAACACCGCATCCCGTGCTAATTGCAGTTGCAAAAATGGTTCTTGCGGGAAATCTTCACCTACTTTTTCCCGGTATAGTTTTTTGTATTCCTTAACTACCTCTTGCCAATCTTCTGCTTTCAGTTCAGTATCCAATTTCAGGTGATTACCGGTTAACATTTTTTCTTTTTTCTTTTTTTCTAAAATATGCTCAAATTCATTTTTTTCAATACCTTTAACCACATTACCAAACATTTGTATAAAACGACGATAAGCATCCCAGGCAAACCGCGGGTCGCCGGAGGCACGAGCTAACCCTTGAACAACTTCATCATTCAGCCCAAGGTTAAGAATCGTGTCCATCATCCCCGGCATTGAATATTTTGCCCCACTGCGTACCGAAACTAAAAGCGAATTTACCGGGTCACCAAATTTCTTCTCATTAACTTTTTCTAATTTTGCTAATGCTTTCTTAAACTGACTATCCAATTCTTTAGGTAACTTACCCTGATGTCTATAATAATACCGACAAACTTCTGTAGTAATCGTAAATCCCGGTGGAACCGGTACACCAGCATTAGTCATCTCAGCTAACCCAGCACCTTTACCACCAAGCAAATCTTTCATTTTTGCGTTACCTTCCGCTTTTCCGTTAGCAAAAAAATAAATATACTTTTTTACCATAAATCTCTTTACCCTTCAGGATGAACCCTTCTCCTTCCAAGGTGAACCTTTTTATTCCCGAAGTTGCTTAGTTCCCAGAAGTAAAAGTTTATCTGCGGCGGTTTTCTGTTTTTCTCCTAAGGGTTCAATAATAAAATCTACCCTCCGGTTTTCTGCTCTTCCTTCTGCTGTCTCATTAGAGGCAACCGGATGATACTCACCGTAACCAGTTGCTGCAATTTTTTCTTTAGGAAAATTCTTCTCTTCAATTAAGTATTTTACAACTTGTGTTGCCCGGGCAGTAGAAAGTTCCCAGTTGGAAGGAAACTGCACTGTCTTGATTGGCACATTATCCGTATGCCCTTCAACAATAATTGTATTCGGAATTTCCAAAAAGATTGGATACAACTTATCCAAAACTGTTTTTGCTTCTTGAGATAAGCCGGCTTTACCTGTCTCAAATAATATCTTTTCTTTCAAAGATACCACTAACCCTTTTTCGGATTCAATATGGGTTTCTACACCTTCTATCCCTTCCATTTTCACCATTACTTCAACTTTTTTCTCAATCCGTTCAAGTTGTGCCATCTTTTTTGCACCGAAAAAGGCAAAAAGCATTACAAAAAAACATAACACTTGTGTAGTAATATCGGACATACTACTCATCCACGGGGGACAGGGTATCCCACTCATTTGTTTTGTTTCTTCTCTCTCAATTGCCATCTTTCCACCACTGATTACACAGATTAAAACTGCGGATTACACAGATTTTTATCTGCGGTAATCTGCATTTTTATTTTATCTGCGGACATCTGCGATTACTTATTTAAGGGGGCGAATCACAAAGTCTACTCTCCGGTTTTCTGTTCTTCCTTCCGCTGTCTCATTAGAAGCAACCGGATGATACTCACCGTAACCAGTTGCCGCAATTTTTTCTTTAGGAAAATTCTTCTCTTCAATCAAATAACGCACAACCTCTGTCGCTCGGGTAGTAGAAAGTTCCCAGTTTGAAGGAAATTGTACCGTCTTGATCGGTACATTATCTGTATGACCTTCAACAATAATTTGGTTAGGTATTTCTAAGAAAACTGGATAAAGTTTATCTAAAACTTCTTTTGCTTCCGGAGGAAGGTTAGCTTTACCCGTCTCAAATAATATTTTTTCTTTCAGTGAGACAATCAACCCTTTCTCGTGAACAATGCGCGTAGTAATCAGTTCTTCCGTTTTTGGTTTTTCTACAATTTTTTTTTCTTCCTCAGTGATTGTTTTCTTTACTTCTTCTAACTTTTTTTTCACTTCTACAAGTTGTTCACCTTTTTTCATTGCGGTCATGGAAACCAAAAACACAAAAAAAGCCAGTACTAAAAGCGCCATTCCAGTATAACTCCAATACCAAGGTGGTGCAGGATTACCAATATCCTTAGGGGCAAAATCACGTTTACCAAAAGGCATTTTTTTTCTCCAAGATTTCTAACGAGCTAAACCAATCTGTCTTGTCTTAGGTTCCATATAGGCTTTAAGATTGGACTCAATTAAACTGGGTGCAGTACCCGCTTGCAATAACATTACTCCCCGAATAATTACTTCTTTAATAAACATTTCTTCTTCTGATTTCCGACGGAGTTTGCCACCGATTGGATTCCAGATTAAATATGCACCTACTAATCCATAAAAAGTAGTAAGCAGTGCTACCGCCATACCGATACCAATCATTCTCGGGTCTTCCAGTTGTCGCAACATAAGAATTAAACCAATTACTGTCCCAGTAATACCCCAAGCCGGATTATATGTCCCTAAAGCAAAAAACATTTCTTGCCCGATTTTATGTCTTTCTCGAATAAAAGTAAGTTCGGTCTCCATCAAATTACGAATAAATTCGGCATCCGCACCATCAATAACTAACTGTACTCCCCGACGAAGAAAATCATTTCTCAAATCGCGCACATCCCGTTCTAAAGCAAGGAATCCTTCGGTACGTGCACGTTTAGAAAAATCAGTAAAAGTAGTAATAATTTCCTGTGGGTCTTCATAAGTTTCTTTGATTGCTTTATTAAAAACTTTCACAAAGTTTACTACCCGATTTAAAGGATAATTCACCATTAAGGAAGCAAAAGAACCACCAAAAGTAATCAACACTGAAGGTAAATTGATAAAAGCAACAAAACCAGCTAACCCCGCCGAAAGGATGATTCCAAGTGCACATAAACCTAAACCAAAAGCAATCCCCACAATTGTGGCAATATCCATAACCTAACCTCCTTCTGTGAAGACGATGCAAACAGATAACTGAACGATGCGATCGAGATAAAAATAATCTGTTTACATCTTGGTTGTTATCTTGTTTGAATCAGTCATCTGAGATTTGATTTTTTCTGCTTCAGCAGAAACTAATCCACGGTAATTGACTACTTTAGAAATTATTTCTTCAACCGTATCTTTGACCAAAATTTTATTCCCATTAGTCAAAGAAATCACGGTGTTTAATGTTTGTTGTTCTATCGATTCAATCAATTCCGCATTGACAACAACTTCCTGACCATTAAGACGAGTTAAACGAATCAAAAAATTTTTTTCCCTTTTCTTATCAAATTAGTTTTTAGTCCAAAAGTTATTCTAATTATTTATACAAAAAAAGTCAACCCTGTAAAGTGAAAAAAAATTTACAGGGTTGAATAAATAACTTCCTGCCCACTACATTCGAAGGTAAAAAGTTAAATCTCAATTAGCGGTGTTCTTAACCAACTTGCTAAAGAAGTAAAGAAAGATTTTTTCTTCTCTATTTCTATAATTTTTTCTTTAAGGGAAATTATTTCTTTTTCTTTTAGAGAAAGGAGTTCTTCTTTCTGGGCACGTTCTTCAGCAAGTTTTTTACCAAAATGAAGCAACGCCAAAGAAAGGTTATCATTTACTTCCTGTTTTATTTTCTCCTTTTCGCCTACCAGTTCGTTTTTTGCCTCTTCTAAAGATTTTTTCAGTTCTTCTTCAATTTTTCTTTTTTCACTAAGATTGAATTCTAAATTTTTTATATCTTCTTTTTTTTTGCTCAAAATACTTTTCAATTCTTCCGAGGAAAATTGTAACTGTTCAATGTAAGTTTGTAAAGTAGTTAATTCTTTATTTTTTTCTTCAATAGTTTTTATCTTTTGCTCTATATCTCCCTTTTGCACAGATAATTTTTCATCTCTATTTTTCACTTTTTCTTCTAAGAGAACTTTTTCTTCCCGTGCTTTCCATTCTAAAAGTTTGAGTTCCTCAAGGAGACGATTTTGAAAATTACTAAACTCAGTATATTTTCGTTCATATTCACGCAAAATATTACTTTGGGTAAGCACTAAATCCCGTATTTTTTGTTCGTAATTTTGCACCTCTCTAAGATAACGATTCTCCGCTTCTTCTTTCTCTCTTTCTAAAAATACAATTTTATTCTCATAATGAGTACGGATTTCTTTCTCTTTTTCACTTAAACTAAGTCCGGAAGTAGACGTCAGTTCGCGTAATTTCCGTTCATAATCTTCTACTAACTGACTTTTCTCGTTTTCTAAATTATGCAATTTGCGTTCGTAGTCCTGAATTTGGTTTAAATAACGTTCACTTAGTTCAGTCTCTACAGTACGCAATTTCCCTTCATAACTCTGCACTGTAGAATTCAAAAGATTATTTAATCTTTCTATTTCTTTGTTTAAATTTTCATTTTTATTTTCATATTGAAAACGAATCTTTTCAGTTTCTTTCCTAAGTTCATCTTCTTTAAGTTTAATTTTTTCTTCCCAAAGGATGCGTTCTTGGTCAAATTCTTTTTCTTTAGTTTTTAGGTTAATTCCTTGGTCAAGAAGTAAATTGCGAATTTTCTCTTCATATTCTTTGATTAAGAAACCTTTCTCTTTTTCCCAACTTTGTAATTTTTGTTCATAGTCACGAATTTGTCCAAAATAACGATTTTCTATTTCCTTTTCTTGTGCGGATAACTTTCTCTCGTAATCTCGTTCTTTAGTCTGTAAATCACTAATTATTCCCTGAAGATGCCTTTTTTCATCTTCAAGTATTCTTATCTTACCCCGATATTCAGCACGGATTTCTTCCGCCTCCAAGAATAACTTTTTATTTGCACGGTTAACTTCCTCTTCTTTCAATTTTAAATTCTCTAAAAGGCTATTTCGTTCAAGAGTAAATTCTTTTTCTAAGTTAATCACTTCCTTCTCTAAGAGCGCTCTTTTTCTTTCTAATTCCTGGAGTTTAGTTTCGTATTCACCATGCAATTTTGTCTCCCGGAGAGCCAGTCCATTCCGTAAAGAAATAATTTCTTCATCTTTTGTTTTCAACTGTTCAGCGTAAAGATTGTATTCCTGTCGGCTACGCAGTTCTTTTTCTCTCAATTCTTCTTTAAGTTTTCTTAACTCATCTTCCAAAAGAACAATTTTCCGTGCTGCCTCTTCATTAAGTTGTTTAACTTTTTCGGCAAATTTTCTTTCATATCTTTCTTTTAGTTCAGTTATTTCTTTATCTTTCTGTTCCCGGAAAGCACGTAATTGTGACTCTTTAATTGCCATTTCTACACGGGCTACCATTGTTTCTTCTTCTTTAGCACGGATTGTTTGCAGGAAAGTTTTCTCTTTTGTTTCGGCAAGTTTTGTTTGCATCTCTTCCAGTTCTTTTTCTAAGCGTTGCCGAATGGCTAAAAGTTCTTGTTCTCTTTCTTGCCGGGCAACTTTCTCTTTTTGTTGGAGCAGTTCCATTTCCCGCTTTATTACCTGGATTTCTTCTTCTTTCGCCTGCAATTTATCTTCCCAGAGACGACGTTCTAAAGTAACTTTTCTTCCAATTGAGGTAATTGTCTCTTCAGGGAAAGGTTCACCACTCGGAATTAAAGGATGAATTTCCGCAGAAGTAGGCAAGGAAGGAGCCGATCCTTCAGAAATTACCGGCGGTGGAGAAGTCATTCCACTTACTGGCGGAGGCGGTGGTGGAGGAGGCAAAAAATCCTGGGAGGTGATTACCTCCTTATCTTTTTTTTCTTCGTCCATCTCTATTTATCCTCTAATTCCATAACTTATATAATTACACACGAGTAAGACGCAGTTTTTGTAAAGTCAACCAATCCCGTAACTGCCGATTAGCCGGATTAAATTTTAATGCTTGTTCATAAGCAGTAAACGCTTCCTTGGTCATTCCCTGAGAATAATAACAGTTACCAAGTAATTGATATGCTTGCCAGAAATTGGGATTATGAAAGAGTGCTTTTTCTAAATCCTTAATTGCTAAATCAAATTGTCTACTCTGATATACCTGCAAACTGGAATTGTAATATTCAATTGCTTTTTTTGGGTCAGGTATTTCTTCTTCACTTTTTTTACCTCGGTCAAGTTCTAATTTTTGTAATTTACCTTCAACTTCAATACCACGTTTTCTTCTTTCTTCACCGGGACGAGTAAGAGTAATTTTCCCTTCTTCAGCCATCTTCCGGACAATTTTTTCAATACGCCGTTGCTCCTCTTCAATTCGTTCCGGTGTAACCGGGCGACCAAATTCTATCTCTTCTTTAAGTAGGGCTTTCCCACCTTCCGACATATTGGCAAGAATTTTGTTCATTATCGCTGGTGCAACTGCTCCGCGCAGAGCAACTGCTAAATCTTCAATCCGCGCTTCCCGAAGTAAAAATTGAATTGCTTGATCGGAAAGTTTAGGCAAATCTTCAAAAAGAAAAATTCGTTCCCGTGCTTTCTGGGCTAATTTTGGTGATTCTTGTTCTAAGGCAGCAAGCATTTCCTTCCGTGTTTTGGAATCTACTTGGTCAAGTATCTGCAAAAATGAATCAATACCACCAACAAGAAAATCAATCTTCTTGCGGATTTCTGCCTCTACCCGACGAACATCTTCTGCGCTAGTAAGTTTCACGCCGGCTAAGCAGAGCGCAACACGCATTTGTAGTTCAGCAGGTAAAGAGGCAAATATTTCGCCACTTAATTCTGCATCAAGATGGGTTAAAACTAAAGATATTGTCTCTGGTGTTTCTTCTTGCAACAAATAAATAAGATTCTTTAAACTATCTTTATTAATAAAAGAAAAGGGTACACTTTTCTTTTCTTCTTTTTCTTTCTCTCCCTTTTCAATTTCTAATCCGCCCTCACCACCAAAACCGCCACCCGGGCCACCGGGACCCATTGTCTCGGTTTTGCCTTGAATAGTCACCTCGGTTCCGCGCCCTTCACGCAACGCTTCAGTTAAATTCCGTAAGAAACGGCTCAATGGACCAAACAAGAAGAGAAGAAGTAGTGTAGTTAAGCCAGCAAGAAACACTAAATAAGGATTAGCAAAAATCTTTGACCAGATGAACAACAGCGGTGGAACCGCAGAAGAAAAAGCAATCTTCCTAATTTTTAATTCATCACCACGTTTAAAATCAAGCCCAAGCGAATCAACCAGTAAATCCCGCACTTTAATAATTTTTTCATCAGGAATTTTTTCATCAATAACAAGAGCAATTCTAATTTTATTAATCAATGTCGGAATGATTATTTTTGCCTCCCCGGTTGCCGCTTTTTCCATTTCTTCGGCAGCAGGTTTTTCTTTGGGAGTTAAAGCACGTGGTGCCGGTACACCCGGAAGAATATATTCTTCTTTACCCAGTTCATAACTTTTTTCTTCTTTTGTTCTCCCTGCCGTAGCTTCCCGTCTGGTTTCTTGTCTTTCCAATTTCAATTCAATTTGTATATCGGTAATTTTACTTTTCTCTGGCCCAATAATCCGGTCAAGAATTTCTTGTATCCTTTGCCGATATTCGTTTTCTAATTCAATCTTTCTCTGGAGAAGCGTGGAATAATCAAAATTTATTTGTGCTTGTGCATAAGAAATAGCGAAATGGTTGAATGAGAGAATAGTGGAATAGTCAAATACTGAAATAGTGAAAAGTAAAATGAGAAATATTTTTTTCATCCTTCGTTCTCCTCCCTTTGGCCCGAGACTTCGGCGAGCTCAGTCGAGCCGCTCAGGGCGAGGGCAGGATGACCCCTCAGGGTGAACCCTGAATGAAACTGAAGAGTCATTTTTTATTATACTAAATTTTATTTTTCATTTCAAGAGGTGATTACCTTAAAAAGTGATTACTTCAGTCGTCCTAACGCTTCCCGAATTACTCTATTGTTGGGGTCAAGTTCTAAGGCTTTCATCCAAACTTTCCGGGCTAACTCGTGCTGATTCATTAAGAAAAGTGCTGAACCCATCCGTTCCAAAGCGGTAACATTGCCCGGCTCTAAATCCAACACTTCCTGACATCCAAGTACTGCTTTATCATACTGTTTAGTGTAAATATATTCCAGGGCACCATAAAGTTTCTGGTCAATGTAGCCAAAAGCAACTGGTGCCGGGGTAACTCTTTCCGGTTCAGTAGGCTTTTCACCAAGTTCTTTTTCCGCACGATTAAGAACTTTAAGAATTGTATTATTCTCTGGTTGTAAACTTAAAGCGTAACGTAAAACATTGATTGCGGTTTTTAAGTCACCCTCAACATAAGCGGCGATACCACGCCGGGTAAGTTCGGCTTCCCTTGTTGGCTCAACTACTTTCGGAGTAATCGGGATAATTGTCTGCAATTTGCTGGCTAAATTTTTTGCTTCCCGATTTCTTGGGTCAATATCCAAAAGTTTGTTTAACCGTTCAATACCTAAAGCATAGTCACCTTGACGATAGGCTTCAAATCCTTCCCGAGTTAACCGACGAATTGCTTCTTCCTGTTTCGCTACTACCGAAACACCAAAACGCCAAGTTCCGGAAAAACGATGGGAAAGACCAAGTTCATGTAAAGCAAAAGCATAATCAAAACCATAATTCTTATATTTCAGCCCAAATCCAGCAGTTGATTCCACAATTTCTCCAGGCTGCCCTTCAAAACCTCCCCTTATTGCCACAAAATCAAGTAACCAATATTCCACACCAATATGCCAACCGAGATTAGAACGCATTCCTTTATCAAAATCAAGGGCAAGAATTAATCGGTTTCGCAAAGTCCGATAACCGGCACCAAAACGAAAAGTTAAAGGTAATTTATCTTCAGTATCACCCCAATAACGAAAGGGAAAAAGATTCTGTAACTTAAAACCAAAACTTATTGGATAAGAATTCAAACTTTCTAAGAATAAAGTAATATCAAGACTGAAAAGACTATCCTTAGAAGTATCTAAAACACGGGAAATAAATTTTGTGGCAATACCAGCTGATAAATTCGGAATATAATTTTCTAAGACTTTTTGACCGTAAGCAAAAGTAACCGCTTGCTGGAGGTCATCAAAGGTACCCGCATGCCGATCTAGTCGTGTGATATCTTCACCACTGAATTTGGCTATAACTTTCTCGTAGCCCCAAGAACGCAAAGCGGTATAATTGAAACCGAAAACACCATATCTTGCGGTCGGATGAATGTAAGAAAGAAAATTGTAATCCGTATCTTCCCAGAGTTTAACATGTAAAGCGGTCAGTTCTTTTCTTACCATCTGGCTCATTGCCGCCGGATTCCAGTAAGTTGCCGAAGCATCATCAGCAATAGCAACAAATGCTTTACCCATGGCTAAACTTCTTGCTCCTGCACCCCAAGAGAGAAACATACCGGGTTGACCACCGCTGTATTTAGCGAAGAGCAAAGAGCAAGGAGCAAAGAGTAAAGAGTAGAGAGTAACAAGGACAAGAATGACTAATCTGCGTAATCCGTAGCTGGTTAATCTGTGTAATCGGCGGTAAGGGGAGCCGCCGGGTAGGTGAGCGGCTCCCTTTGTCCATAGGTAATTAGGTGAACCGGGTAAAATTGAAAATAAAAAAACCGAGCACATGCATTTTTGCACCTTTCCACACTTTGCTCGGTTCCGCAGATAATTTTCTAAAACAGTTAAACTGTTCATTTTTTCTCTTCGGTAACCCGACCCCCCGTAGAGAGCTTTGCTCTTTTACGGGGTCGTTGGCTTTGCGTCCCCGGATTACTCCGGGTTTGCCTTTATCGGAGAAACCCGTAAAACCCGTACACCATCTTTACAGGTTAAAATTACATTTACGGGTCCCTACCCAATTAAAATTATATCCAGATTTTCTATTTTGTCAAGGACTTTTTTTCTAACGCTGATTACACAGATAAAACGACCACTGATTACACTGATTTATCTGTGCAATCCGTATTTATTTAAATTCTATCCCGGTGGTAATCGTTAATCCACCAAAATCAAATTCTAAGGGCTCATCCTCTGTCCCCAGGAAAAAATCACCTTTTTCCCGGTCATATTTTTCATCTCCGTCAATATCGGCATCTACCGTATATTTCATTTTTGCTATTTTCATTACCCGGTAGCCAAGATTAACCCAAAAAGAAAAATCTTCCGATAAAACAGAGCGAATACCTCCGCAGATTTCAAAGTAAACTCCTAAACCCTTAGCCGGGACTTGAATTTTTGGTGAAATCCCAAAAATTTCTTTCGTCGTTCCCCAACCTGCACCAAGAAAAAGTGCACCTTGAAAATTCATTTTTCCTTTGTTTCGGAGAGAATATTCACCACCAAGTCCTAAAAAAGTAAGTGCAGTTTGGACTTCCCTTTGCTCTTCTTCTCCCAGTAAGGAAGTGGTGTGCAATTTAAAACTTAGTGGCGGGGAATATCCGGCTCTAAAGACACTTCTAACTGAAGGGCTAATTGCATAGGGGCAAATGTCCAAACCAAAAATTATGCCCTCAGGAAGTTCGGTTAATTCACTTTTCCCTCCCGCGGATTCCTTTTCTTTGGCCAAGTTACTGAGAAAATCTCTAAGTTCCCACATCTTTACTGTAGAATATCCGCACCAAGGAGAAAACCCAGCCTCTTCAGCAAAAATATTGCCCAAGTAAAAAAAGAGAAGCAAAAACGATTTAACCAAAATGCGTTTGGAGAAATGTAAATTCATTTTCATTTTTCTCTCCTTTTTTAGTGGATGATACCGATTTTAATTGTTCTGGTGATTTTCCCGCGCGGTGATTCTACAGTTACCCGACAGATATAGCCACCTTTGGACACTTTATCACCAAATTCATTGGTCCCTTCCCAGGAAATTCCGCCTGGCTTCTCCCACTGCTCTTGGTTTGTTCCCCAATCTGGACCCGATTCAGTAGCGTTAAATTTCCATTCTCTAACTTTATAACCGAACAAGTCATAGATGATTACAGTTACCGGTATCGGCTCGAGGGACGCTTCAGGAATTTCAAAAGTGATATGTGCTTTCCCTTCTTCACCTGCTTTGCGTGTATCTACTGGGTTGGGATAAACATAAGCATTGCGGATAATTTCGGTAATTGTACCAACCTGTGCCGGTACGGAAGGTGCTGACCATTTACTCCAGTTACCGGCATAATCTCCTGCTCGGACACGGTAAGAATAGAAATGCCCGAATTCGCGTTCTTTATTTGCCGGAAGATATTTTTCATCTTTACCTCCAATCATTACCCAGTTTCTTCCCGCAGGGAGATAACCAATTGTTTTCCAGACCGGGTCATTATCTACCCGTTCTTGTAATTCGTATTCCCGGATACCCGAAATTTCATCCGTTGCTGGCTCCCATTCAATTCTGAACCATCCTGTCTCAGCAGGCTTCCGAGTTTTTTCTTGTTCTGAAATGGCTCGTCCTGGTGCCTGGGGGGCAGTCTGGTCAACACGGAAAATACCAACCACTGAAGCTGGACCGATAATTGTCTCAGTCGTAATAACCGATTTTGCCCGTACCCGCGCAAAGTAAACATCACCTTGCTGAGAGACCTTTGTCCATTTCGGATGTGCTTTTGGAGTAGTTCCGGCCTGTCCCCGTTTTACTCCAAGGAAAGCGTTAGCAGTAATTGCGCTATAACTTACTGTCTCTCTACCACCAAGATTTACTCTACCTGCCGTCGGGAAACCTTCCGTAGAATCAACATATAATGTATCATCGGTCTCGCTCACACTTTGGGTAAGTTGGGTAACTTTGGAAGTAATCGGCGTAAGAGTTAAACCATAGATTTCTTTCTTTGTCTCTTTACCCACATCAAGGAAACCTTCATTCCCTTGTGCTAAAGTTAAAGTGTTGCTCTGTTCGTTTTCACCAACACCAACTTCGTATTTCTCCAGAACACCAATTGCCGGTTTAAATGCTGGCCAGGAAGCAAAGATTCTATCTTTCATATTTGTCCATCTTTCCGGAACTACATTGAGGTCAACTATCCCATCATTACCCAGGTCAATATCAAAGATACCGTCACCATTAAAATCAGCAATTTTGTCCGGGATACCATCGGAGTTAATATCAACATCAATAATGTTATCCCCATTAAGGTCAATATCAAAAAGTCCATCATTATCCAAGTCAACTTCAGCAGAGAAACCGTCTTTATTCAGGTCTTGAATAAGGAAATAGTAGGTAACTTTAGCTAAAGGTTCTTTTCCTGCCCAGCGTGCTGGTGGTGGTGGGGACTGTTTATTATCATAAGAATAAATAGTTTCCGGTAAACCGTCACCGTTATAATCATCACCGAGATAAACTAAGTCGGGAATTCCATCAAGGTTCATATCTTCCTTTTTATCGGCGTAGCCATCACCGTTTAAGTCCAAATCTGGCACCCGATCACCGGCAACGGTAGCCGAGGAGGGAAGGTCAACATATACCATCGGAAACGAGGTTAAAGGTGAAGTAATCACCACCGTACCTAACCTTCTAATGGTAAGTTTTGGTGTCTCAATTGGGAAAACATTCTTAGAATGGCTAATTGAGGTAGCTGGTGTACGACCAAAGAATCCTATATTTTCAATCTTCAAACCAACCTCGTGCTCTTTAGCCTTTTCTTCGCTACTTATATCACCGATGATAAAGAAGGTTTTTCCAGTAGAATCAACTTCTTGGTCACCAAGCCAGAGACGTGCTTCATCAAGAGTGAAACTACCTAAAGCTGTAGTTGAGTCGTAAGGTATAGAATAAATGAATGTATCTCTCTTAACATCAAATAAACCATTCCTATCATCATCGTAATAGACCACTAAACGCGCCAGGTCACCTCTGCCTTCACCGGTGACCAGGTTAATTGTTCCGGTTTGACGGAGACGCAAGGTATTCAAAGTAATTGTGCTTACATCGGTTAGATAACTTAGACCTTTTCCTTCTTTTTCGGTATGTAGGGTAAGTTTAAGTAAAGGTACATTCTTGCCTCCATTGGGATATTCCTGCTCATCCTGGAGTGTGGCTACGGGAATGATATTTTCACTACGGACACGCAAACTAATTGGTTTAATTGACACCTGTTCCGAAGTGAAGGGGAAGTTGGTTGTAGCCATCTCATTAGGTGCCGAGACATTAAACCATAAGGAATCACCTAAATACACTCCTTCAGTATTACCGGCGGTAGACTTAGGCGAAATATCAAAAACAAGGAAATATGTCTCTGGCGTAGTGGTGATATTCTGTGGTGAAACGATGTTCACCACTGTCCCGGTAGAATGTTCAGCAACAACCGTGTTCTCGGCTTGACGAGTAACATTAATAAATGCTGTTGGTGTCATCGTGGTATAGGAGATAATTTCTCGGTCAATTAACAATTTACCCGTTTTCGGGAAACCTTCAGTTGAAGTTACCGGGATAGTAGTAGAGGAAGTATTAGCAGTCACTTTCTCGGTGAGATAAGTTTTTGCGCTACCAACAATAATCATCTCCGCACTCGCACCAAATTCATCGGAAGGTAAGGTTGTCCAGCCGACTTCTTTATCGTCGAGATAATCAAAGGTATCGTTACGGTTGGTATCATGATAAATTTTCATTTTGGTAAGGTCGGTATTTGTTCCTCCGGGTGGTACGCCTTTACCTTTACGTTCAAGATGAATTTTATTCCAGTAAGCATCGGAAATATCGGTCTTCAGTGTAAACTTCATTATCGGCACATTGCTATCACCTTGGAAAGCACCTTCAGCAGGGACAATGGTTGTCGGGGTGAAAGTTACCTGGTCTTTACATTCAGTAATTGTGGCTAATTTCGTTTTAGAAGTGATACCAGAAATATAACTAACACTATCATCTACACCAACAATGCTGAAATAATATTTGGGAGGTCGTTCAACTGTCTCTTCAATTGACGCACCAATAGTTAAACCAATCGGGGCAAAAGGACTAATATCATAAGTAACGAAATAATAGTAATCATCCTTATCATCAATCGTTTCTTTTCCTCCCGTAGGCTCACCGGTAGACAAATCCTTAGGAACAATCTCAACGAAACATTCACCATTAAGGAATACACCCTGTCCAAGCAGAGCAGGATACTTACCCGAAGCCGTCTTAACTGTATCCGTAGAGTTAAATATACCATTACCATCCAAATCTTTCCATACTTTAACATAAGAAACATCACCATCTTTTGTGCTCCCTGTCCGTCTTAGCCGTAAACCTTGCCATCCCACTGTGTTCTGATCAGCACGCATCGTAAGTCGGAAAACCTCTATATTTTTAGCATTTTGTTGCACTTCGTAAACAAACTTAACATCTTCAGCATATACTTGTAAAATATCCGTAGTTGGGAAAATACCCGGAGTACCACTTTCCAGCGGGAATGTCGTCGCATTAATCGTATGTATCTCGTGAGGAGTGCCCGGTTGTGTCGCACCAATGATAATATTCCCGGACACCGGCACTCTTAACCCAAGACTATGTCCCGGTGTAGCACCCCCAGCGATACAGAGAGTCACATAATATACCACTGGACTGGAACGGATAACTACATAATCCGCACCCGGTTCTCTTACCGCTATTTCACATACACCAAAACTAAATTTAGCCGTGCCACTACTGATTAATGTCTCATATGTAGAATCAATTGCACTATTAGGATTGGTAGGGTCTACACGGGTTAATATCCCATCCGGGGCTTTACCCTGAGCCAGGTTACCGTCACGCCAGATTCTTACTTCTTCAATATCTTCATCTTTAGCCATTAAGCCGGACGGAGCAAAAAGGTTAAATGTTATCTTATACCAACGAATTATATACTCATCACAACTAACTGTGAGTTTCAGCACTTCCTGATCTTTACTTCCCTGGTCAAATCCACGGTTTACTAATGTACCTGAAGAATGTATGCTTGCTAAAGTCCCGTATTCCCCGCGTCTAAACCCTCCTCCTGCTTGTGGTTCAACATAAAGATTGCCTGCATCTTTAGAGTCGTATTTAATTATCTCGCTGTCAATTACAATATAACCGCTATCTGAAAAATCAGCCGTGGATTCTACGGGGATTGTCCCGGTATCCACACTAATATCCCATCTTAATTTTGTTACATTCCGTTTTTCGGCAATGAAAGTAGCGGTACGCATAGTTGGAACAATTTTTCGCGATTTTGAACCAAGAGTATCAAATGGTAAGTTTGCCGTTGAAAGAGTATCGTTGTTATTGTCAGTTACAATTTCGCCGGTCCCAAGAACACCAATCTTTGCCCCAATTGTTGCTTCACTGCCATCCGCCGCTACCGGATTAGCATAACGGTTAATATCATAAGCAAGGAAGAAATACTTCGCAGTTGAGGTAAGCGATTGAGAATTATCAAAACTTGCTGCTGTATTTATAAGATGTGCCACCGGTGAACTGCGCAGAACACCGAGAAATTCGGTCTCGGTTTTACTGGTATAGTCCACAATTTCCTGATTAGTTGTTCCTTTTTCCAGATACAATTTACCGGAATAGGAGAAGAATTTTGTTGAATTTACTTTAATCACTGTAGTAGAAGCATCAAGTTCTTGAGTTAAGTATGTTCCATAGGTTAGATAAATTTCGGCTTGCGCAGGAGTCCCATCATTGCTGAAGTATCCTTCACTGAGAAATACATCTTTACCCGCCTCCGGCTCAAGGAAACCATCATTGTTAATATCAAACCAGAGGGTTACCCCACGAGTGGTATCCGTCCCCCGAGCAACATCACTATCTTGAGTTGTCCCGGTGCGATGGATTCTTATTTTCTTAAATATACTTTCTGCATAATCGGTCTTTAAACCAAACCTCAAAAGAGCATTATAAGTAGTGCCTTGGGTTAAGGTCTCACCGGTATAGGTATTTTGTGCCTCTACAGTAATCGTCTCCGGGTATTCATTAATTGTGCGAATATAACTCTGGAAAGGTATTCTCGTAACTCCGAAATTGTCTTTAGCACTGGTGATATCCGGTGCACCTAAAACAAAGTAAGTAGAAGCGGCTACGCTTAGCCCTAAATTAGTTGTTCCGGTTAAAGCAAAATAACTCAAATCAAAAATAACAAAGTAAGTTTGTTTTTTTGTTTTAATCTCTTCACCAGTAAGTCCGCGCTGAGTTGTGTCTATGATTGGAACATAAGCCCTTGAGGAAACAAAAACATGGCTACCAACAGCAGAAATTTGTATATCTTTAGTCGGTTGAAATTTCCGGTCAGGTTGACCAATTACCACTGCCCCTGTGGAATGAAGAACCGAAATTGTGCTCTCATAACCACGCAGGCAATTCTCAAAACTAACCGCTGTCTTACTGCTATAATAAATCTTCTCCCGGTCAATGGTGAGAATACTTAAACCGGTGATTCCGCCCTCGGGGAATCCGTAGGTGCTTCCTACAGGTATAGTTGTAGCGGTAGAACTAATCTCTACGGTCAAGGTAGTTGAGGAAGATGAATCCCGGTAAACCCGAATATCAATAACATCACTGTCCCGACTGCTCCCATAACGGTCAAGATACAATCCTTGCCAGATTGCAGTGTGCAAATTAGTCCAAAGATTCAATCCGACTATTCCGACATTTCTATCTCCTTGCTGTGCCGCCGCAGGTGGTACACCGGTCTCTGGAAACCCAAGAGGGTTAACATACATTGTATCCATAGTTGGGAGCACGGTTACATAAAGTGTATCAAGTGTAATAACCTCTTGACCATTAACCAGTGTATATGTAGCAAATTGTCCAGCCGTAGCTCTAAAGTAGGCATTCCCAAAAGAAAGTGCATGTTCTGAACCAATGGTCGCTGAATCATTGAACCGGAGGACAATAAAATAGTAATTAGTAGTATTTTCCACAAGTTCACTTATCTTACCACTGTAATTGATATTCAGAGTTGCCATATTATTAGAAAATGGAACTTCCGGAGCAACTACCCCACTTGCTACCTCATCAAAATCCAAGTTACCATTATTATTTATATCTTTAATTAGCCGTACACCGGAAATATCACCATCTGTACCCAGATGCACAACATTCAGTTGATTCCATAAACCTTGAGATAAGGTCTCCCTTGTCCAGAGACCAAATCTCAGAGCAACATAGTTGGCAAAACCTTGCTCTACTGTAGAAGCTTTTACTACATAGTCCTCGGCAGTAGAAAGAATTGTTGGTTGCACAGCTTGGATTATTGAATCATAACTTCGCATTGGGAAATTATTTTTTGCCGTCTTAGCCACTGATTCTATAGTAGTTCCAAGATAGGCCGGGTCAAGTAAGGTTACTCCAAATTTTACTGGTTCCCCGGGTGGCAGACCTTTTGCTACATTTATTTCTTCAAGATTTATATTGGGACTAAGACTGACCGCCAGAATATATGATTTTTCAGTAGTAGAAATAAATTCAGGTTGTTGCAAGGTAAATGTGACTACACCTCCAACATCAAATGTACCAGTAGCTAAAAGTACAGTATCAATATCCGGTTCATAAAATTTGTTATTATTTACATCCCAATAAAGGTAAATTCCTGCAACATAGGAGGGAGGTAAATTATTAGTAGTTGAACTCTGGTCAACTCGGAGAGTTGTCCAGGCAGCGGTACTGGTAGATAAACCTTTCCCTTCCGGCTGAACTTCCATTTTCAGAGCAAGCATACCAACTGGATTAGGAAGTTCAGGTACTACACCAACACCGGGATACAAATAAGGGGGAATCCCATAACTTTGTTTGGTTAGATTATCCGGTTCGGGAGCAATATCTACTCCGCCAACCACCGTTCCTACTGTCCAAACATTAGCTGAGGAACCCGCATCTACAGGATTAGGACTACCTGTTTGTCCATAGAAGGTTGAAGGAGCAGTTAAATCTCGGGCATAACAGATTATTTCTTCCACATTCTCATCAGTTAAGTCAAACCATCCTACACCACAGTAACCATTCTCACCCGGTAAACCAGTAGCGGAAGACTTGAAGGTAAGGTAAGTAGGCGCAACTCTCGCTAAACCAGACTGAGAATATGTAGTAAATGTTGCTGTGCCTACATAATAGTTCCCATTAATTTCATCACCACGCGCTTCATTACTATATCCATCTAAAGCAATAACATTGATTCTTCCCGGATAACCTACAGTTAAACCGGTTCGTTCAAAATTATGTTTAATTCTGAATTTCCCTGCTGTGTTCGGTGTAATCCGTTGTGCTTGTGAAGCATCTACCAAACCAATAGTTGCCGTGGTATCTTCTACATCAAAGACCGTGATTAAGGTAGATGAACTTGCCACTTGGTCAGTATAATAGAATACCACTTCTGAAGTGTTAGCTGAAACTTTAACAAAATTCTTCGTCCAATCAAGCAAATCTTGTGAGAAACGACCATAAGGTGATGGAGATTTCAGATAAAGCGTAGTATCGGTATCTACTTTCCGCACATTATTGTACCAGTCACGGGTTTGCACCCGATGGTAGGGGTCAAGAAGTCCTTCTTCATTTGGTAAATAGGTGCGTGTCGTACTCGGAGTCAACTCAGGGCCAGGAGCATAAGCAATAATTCTCCTTGGGCTACTCAGAAAGGCAATTCTTGCCAGCGGTCCGGGTTGAACCGTAACCTTTTGTGCAGCAGAAATGGGGAAACCCCATTCGTCAAGCATCTGCACCGTAATCGTAGAAACATTAACCAAACTGTCCCAATATTGAAAATTACTCACTGAACTGCCAGTAGTAACGAATATTGTTGCTGAAGGGATAAACTGAGGTGGATAACCGGGTGTGCCGGTAGAGGTGGTCACCAAAGTAACTGATTTACTTTCTATCCACGGTGCGGTGGGATTGTTATACACATCCTGTGTCTGGATAATATAAACCGTTGAAGTCGTACCAGTAGTAAGGGTCTTCTCCGAGGTAAGGAAGACAACTTTCCGGATATAACAAGGAAGAATATTTTGCCACATTGCATTTGCTTGCCAGCCAGGCACCTGCACAGTTATTTTTGGTTTAGTTACGCCAGTTCCATAGGTAGCGGTTGATTTTGTATCCGCATAATAGAACCGCGTAGAATATTGGTCTGCCAGAATTACTACAGTTGAAGTATGAACCCAGGGATAAGAAGAAGTAGAGAAAGAATAATTCAGTCCGATGGGTATAGCACCGGGTTGTTCACCTAAATCATCAAAATAAGTTCTTAAGGATTCGCTTGCTTCGGAATCTGAAGTTAACTGAACAGTTACCGAATAGGTAGAGGGTCTTGGGTTGCCATACTGGTCAAGCGATTCAACTTCAATATCCTGATATTCATTACTCGTGACATCTTTACAAGTGCCCGCACGAAGATTACGGGTAGGTACATCAAAACCAACCTGACTGACTACATCAGCATCAACAATGAGTTCCCATGTAGCGGTCTCTAATCCACCGGCGACAGCACTGATTGTCCATCTACCGGACATTGGACGCCATGAGTCAGGGTTTGACACATAGGGATTTGGTCGCACATCATCATAAGGGTAGGACGAGACACGGTCCCAGTATCTGAATTTTGTGTTCATTGAGCCAGCCGGAATAGTCACCACGGTAGTGGGTATTCCGGAAGGTAAACGGAAACCTTTCCCTGTTTCCGAGATGCCCGCTGAAGTGGACTCAAGTCTAATTGATAGCGCTCCACCTTGAGTTGTCGGATTACCCCAAAAATCCTGTCGTTCAACCGTAAATTCGTTTGGTTCTTTACCGGCGGTTATTCTTACTGGTGCAGTGGTAATCACCAACTTATACTGGTCACCACCGGTCGTAATCATTTTACCCGAGTAGCCGGGGTTAGTAATCGTTGGTGTAGAAACCTTAACTTTCGCTGAATCATCAGTTTTCGGAGTAGAGGAAAGATAATAATATACTTTCGGACTAATCCCGACTGCACCACTGGAATCAGTAAGTGCGTAAATTACGGTTCCGCTTGAGACACCCACTTGAGCAAGTGTGCCTGTTGAACCATAGATATCAATTATTTCTAATTTCACCGGTCTACCACTTTCCGCTACGGCGTTATCATAAGAATCAGCAATCTGGGCAACTATTTCTTGACTCCCGATTGCACTGGGGCTACCAGCCGGGATATATACGTTACCTTGCGCATCACCTCTGGGAGTAACAAAGAATTTGACTGCTGAGCCGGGGGTAACCGTGGTATACAGTGAATAATCAATAACCCGGTAGGAGGAAATATTGTAATCAATAGAGTCACGGGCTTTAATCCAGCGTAAGCCCGCCTTTTTTAAAGTTGCGTTGAATTGTTTTGTCCCCGCATCTGACTCCGTGTAAGTGGTTCCTGTAGATGGAAGAATCGGATTCCAAGTGGGATTTTCGGCAGTGAAATCTTCGGCAAGAAATTCCACTGTCCCGGTGTAGACATTAGGTCCGGTAGAACAGACATTATCATATTGGTCATAAACCGTAACCCGGAAATTGAATGCATTACCCGCAGGTACTGAGGAAGGATAATCGGTAGTCGGGAACTTGAAATAATAAGGAGCGGCGGGGTGAATAAGGATACCGGAACTTGTCCCAGTAGAAAGTTTAACTGCCGGATTGGTTCCTGTATCAATTGTGGTAATTGTTTGGATACCTTTGGTGACTAGTTTAACCGTGAAAGGATAGTATCCGTAACCTTCAGCGACGGATAACACTGCACTTGCTGGGGCGAAGGTTGCCTGGGAATGGGTATCACTTAAACTCAAAGTAACTGTCGCCGTAGAATAGGCACGGTTATACCAGTTATCCGTAGCATATACTTTTGCACTTACCCAACTACCGGCAACAGAAGGTGTTGGACTACCACCACGTCCGTAAGGTGCGGTTGAGTATGGTGAACCTTCCCATTCACCTTCAATCATACTTTCGCCGGGGAGGATGACCAGCAGTTTTTTCGCCACATTTGCGTTAACGACGACTCCTGTACTTCGTCCGGTTGTATAACCACTGGCTTGCGCTTCAATCCAAGTATCAGTAGACCTCGTCACTAAAGTAAGAGCAAAATTTTGTAATCCATCAACTAAGGGTAAGGCAGGTGGATGAGTATCGTAGGAATCACCAGTAATAATGGAAACCGTTGGCGGTGCAGCAATCCTATCAGTGTTCCAGTACTGGTCACAAAGTCTTACCGTAACCGTAAAGGTTGAACCAGCAACCTGTAGAGAGGGTTTACCGGTCTTACCACCTGCCACTTGATTACCCGGAGCATAAGTTTCACCCGGAGCAAGCAGGAGTAAACGGTCTGAGGGAGGATACGGCTGGACATAAATTGCGCTACTTGTATTCGGACCATAACCGTCAGTCAATGCCTTGGCAGTAATATACGAAGGAATAGATTCGGTAGGTGAAATATATGCGCCTTTCTTCAGGGTGATGGTGAAAAGTTTTGCTCCACTGGTTAAAGTAGTAGATGAAGGTAAACTGGCAAACTCGTCAGTGGATTCAATTCCTACCCATGGTCCAGCTGAAGTTTGATTCCAGTATTTATCCACTGCATAAACGGTGAAATTGAAAGATATTCCCGCAGTCGGTCCGCCTCCCGGATATGAGGAGAAAGCAGTTCCTGTCCTTCCGTTTCCTTCAGTACCCGGGGCTATTGTTTCATCAGGTAGACAAACTAATAGTTTTTCTGTATTTCCAGGGATAAGAGTGAAAGTTGAAGAATCAACAGCATACCAACTGCCGGTAAAGTAGGTTGTCTTAGCGGTTAAATTATGCACAAAACCATTGATGTTCACTGCTTTCTTGAGTTGCACGGTGAAATCATAAGTACCATTGACTAAAGTTGCGGTATAGGTTGAAGAAGCAACTTCATCCGGTGTAGTTAAAGTAACCGTTGGTGAAGCGATAGTTACTAAGTTGTAGTAATTATCGGTGACTTGAACCGTAACGGTAATATCAGTTCCGGCTTGCTTATTGGCTATAATTTCGGTATTTTTCCCAGTTGAACTACCGGGAACTTCATATTGGTCAGGTTTAATCAGAACTAAAAGTTTCACCGGGGTAGTAGCAACTACAGTGAAATATGCACTCTCCCCAGTGTAGCCGACGGTACTAGTCGCCTGTAAGTAGTGTATCCCTGCAGTTTTCATTATCACGCTAAAGGAGGTAGTACCATTAACTAAGGTCGCTAAAGGAGGTATAATTTCATTACCCGGACTTTGGAGAGTTACAGTAAAGTTTTCCTTAGTTTTATTCCAGTTAGTATCAACACTGTTAACTCGCACGGCAAAGGCAGCACCAGCGGCTTTTGTGCTAATTGAACCAGTATACCCAGTAGCACTGCCTGGTTCTTCAAATTGTTCACCTGCAACTAAAACTTGTAATTCAGTAGTACTTGCTGGATAGACAGCAAATGCTGTGCTTGTATCGGAACTGTAACCATACTCACTGCCATCAATAACGATTGTGCGGGTAGCAATGGAAACTGCTGTCTTAAGGGCTATCGGATAGGTACTTGAGCCATTCTCTGCTTTTCTAATAGTTAATTTTCCTAAATCGGAGGCATATTTATCATTGCTCATTACTTTAACATCAACATCAGTAGCCGGAGTAAACAAATTATAATACCGGTCAACTGTTCTTAAGGTAATACTAAATGGCACTCCTGCGGTAGGCGTACTCACACTTAGTTTCCGTCCCCGATTAGTTAGGTTACCCGGGTCAGGTTGTTCACCGGGTAAAAGTACCTCCACACATTTGTCATCTATATTCGGGCTAACTTTAAATGCTTTGCTTGTATCCGAAGTATATCCACTCTTGGAGGCAGTAAATACTCTGCCGGTCTCAGTAGCAGTTTGTAAGGTAAACAATATTGTTCCATCTCCAGTGATTGGCGAAATGCTTACTGAGGAGACACTGACATACGGATCATTGGGAGACACATTCACATTAAGTACGCTTTCGCCCTTGACTAAGTTCCAGTAGGCATCCACTCTTCGGACGGTGACTGTTGAAGGTATACCCGTAATCCAGTCTGAAGGTTGACCTTTCCGACCATAATTTGAAGTATTGCCTGGGTCAGGTTCTTCACCAGGTAAAAGCACCTGTAAACATTGATGTGTGCTCGGATTAACTTTAAAGGCAGTAGTTGTATCGGAACTATAACCCACTTTGTATAAACTAATTGTTCTACTGAATGTATCAATTGAAGTCTGCATAGTAACCGATTTGGTTAGTAGTTCACCAGTTAATGCTGGAATCGTTACCGAACCTAAATCTATATTGTAATCGTTGGTCTGAATCCCTATATTATCTACTGTCTCACCTTTGACCAAATTCCAGCAAGAATCAACCCGTCTTAGACGGAGGTTAAATGACCTACCGGCGGTAGCAATGAAAACTATATAACTTCTTCCACGATTTGCCATATCACCAGGAACAGCACTCTGTCCGGGTGAAAAAAGCACCTGGAGACATTTATCCGAATTCGTATTAACCTTAACGAAAGAACTTATATCGGCAGTATAGGTAGGTGAACCAACTGTTTCGGCTTGGATTTGCCAACCGGTAGTCGTGGCAGTTTTCAATTTCATATTGAAAGTATAAGCACCATCAACTAACTGTACTAATGAAGGAGTAACTTCGTAGTAGCAACTACCCGAGCCAGATGCAGTGCTTAGTTTAACATAGGGCTGGTTAGTCGTAGTGTGCACATTCCAATAATTATCAACTAAGTTGACAGTTACACCTGTGGATATACCAGCTGTCCAGTCAGTGGGTGTAAATCCTTCTTCCTTACCGGTAGGATTAGTATCGTCACCCCGGTCCGGCTGTTCACCCGGGAGTAAGACCAAGAGTTTCGTTGCCGTACTCGGTTGAACGGTGAAATACAAACCCCAGTCCGAACCATTATAGTCACTTAGACCACCGTACTGGTCAGCATATTTAGGATAAGCCAAGAGATAATGTCCGCTTTTTGCGGTTTTAAGTCTTACGGTAAATGTTGTAGTGCCATTGATTAAATAAGTTTCGCTGGGGATAATCACCGCATAACTATCCGTAGGACTGTATAAAACAACCGTTGGTGTAGTAGCAGTAATATTCCAGTTTTCATCAACACAATTAACCCGCACATTAAAACTTGCGCCGGCAGTTTTTGTGCTAATTGTGCCCGTATACCCGTTTGTGCTACCTGGCTCTTCAGTTTGGTCACCAGCAACAATGATTTGCAACTTAGTCGGTGTAGAATATTTTACTTCAAGTGTTGAACTTGTATTTGATAAAACACTAACCGGTGAGATGGGAGTGGTTGAAGCAGTAATTGTCCAGTTACCCGCAGTTTTTGGTGTAAGGTCAAAGACCTGTGTCCCATTAAACAAGGAATTATCTACTGGCAGAACTGCATATTTGTCAGTGCATGTAATTTTTACTGTCGGGTTAGCAGCAGTATTTATATTCCAGTAAGAGTCAACACAGTTCACCGTGAAAGTAAACGGTCTACCGGCAACCTGAGGAATCAAAGTAGCAGTAGATTTACCAAGTGTAGTGCCTGGGGCGGCTGTTTCGTTAGGGAGTAAGACTTGCAATTTTACTGCTGGACCAGCGTCAAGCGTGACGGTTTTTGTGCTCTGAATCAATGTCGGAGAGGTAGCGGTAATCTTTCTTTCTCCACCGGTAACCATACAAATATTAAAAGTTGTAGAACTAACAAAAGTTTTTGGTGTTGGGTTGGTATCGTTAACATCGTCAGTAACAACACTGACAAAAACCTGTGTAGTAACCATATTCCAATAGTCATCTACAGTTCTCACAAGAGCGGTAAAGGTTGAGCCAGCAATTTGTGGCTCAGGTGAGCCTTCCTGACCATAAGGTGGAACATTCTTACCCGGTTTAGCGGTTTCACCCGGAAGAAGTAGTTGTAAGCGAGTCACTTGGTTAGATTTAACTGGTATTAGATTAGGTGTCGTATAGGAATTAAGTGTCCCCGAAGCAGTCAAGGTTTGTGTGGAAGCAGTAACTAAAGTTATATTAAAGGTAGTTGTTCCATTGATTAGTGGTTTAGACGGTTCAATAATTGCATACTGGTCACTGCTGGTTATGGTCGCTGTAGCGTTAGTAGAAACAATATTCCAGTAATGGTCACAGGCATTGACGGTAATCTTGAAGGGGACACCAGCGGTCTGGGTAGCAATGAAGATTACATCTTTACCAGCAGTTGGCGAGAAGGGAGGTTCTTTATCGTAGGGTGGTTTACCTTCTTTATTTACTTCACTGGAAACAATTATTTGAAATTTCCAAGGTTTAAGTGCAGTTGAAGGTGCCGGATTAACCTGAATCTTTTGATTTCTTACTGCACCATCCCAAGTTCCCCAAACTCCTTTGGTATCAGTAGCGGTAATCGTTTGTGTTCCTCTGGTGACCAGAGTAATAGTAAATGAAGTCGTCCCTTGAGGTAAAGTACCAATTAAATCTTTTTCCTGTTGTGCGGGAGTATCATAGGGGTCAGAAGTGACTACTCGCACCAAAGTACTGGTTGAAGGAACAGTATTCCAGTATTTATCACAAGCATCTACCCAGATTGTAATTGGGTCACCAGCATTCCTTGGGCTTATTCCTCCAGTCAGCCCGTTAACTTTACCGGGTGCACGCTGTTCGTCAATTACTACGCGTAATTTTTCTGGTTTTGCTGGACTGACGGTTATATCTACATATCCTTGAAGACTTGGATCGCCACTAATTGCTTTCACCCATACTCTTCGCGAACTTACTTTAACTGCGACTAATTTTGTTGACTCACTGGAAATACCTACACCAAAATCGGAAATACTAAAAGTTTTTTCACCGTAGTCCTTGATTTTAAATGTATAGTCCGCCGGTAGCCATCCTTCTTCTTCTGGGTAACTCACATCAGTTTTATTTGCTGGATTGCGTCTATACTCCGGACCAGCACCTTCCGGAAGGTCACCATCAACAAGGAAACGAACCGTCTCATAATAATTCTTTGCTATACTTGCCTCGGGGTCATCTGGGTCAGGTTTATCCATCGCTTTTACAGTGATACTTATTTTATCATCGCCAGTTACATTCACTTTATCAGCGGTTACAAGGAAACTCTTCGCTGGTAAGGTTACCCAGAATTTTGTCCAGGAAGCAGTTAGTACATCCTGAACATTACCCGCACGGTCAGTAGCACGCGATTTTACCCAATAGAGTTTACCTGATTTCCAAGAAACAGTACTGAGGTCAACTGACTGCCAGGAGACACCTGTATCCGAGATTTTAACACCTGTACCTTTTTTCCAGTTATCCGTTTCCGAAATTGCCCCGGTATAAACTGTCCAAGAAGAAATACTCCAGTTCCAAATCCAGTCACTACCATCAATATCTAAAACCTGGTCATCATCCTGGTCACGGAGAAGAACTATCGCTACATCACCAGGTAGCACACCGGTATTATAAGGTGAACTGGCATTATCGTCAGCTATTCCTTCAATATACTTAATACTTTCCACATATGCACCATCTAAAGGTTCTACTGGTGAAAGATCCGCCTTTTTTGCTCTGACAACGGTTGAAGTCGGTCCTTTGATATCGTAGACAAAAGTATTCGTAGAGAATCCCGTTTCAAGGTTATCAATATTATCCCAACCACGGGAGTTAACGAAATATTTATATCCATCTTTCCAGACAAAGTCCGGGTCGGTAGAACTATAATACCAACTGGTAGCACTAATTAAACTACAAGGAACCCAACTTTCAACCCCTACTGACCATATATTACCATTCCAATAACTGGTAGTATGGTCAGATAACCTCAATTCAACTTTCTTTGTTCCAGCAGTAGCTTCATAAACGGTGCCGGAAATAGTAGGTAACTCACCCGCCTTATAAGCACCGTCATTAACCGGTTTAAATATTCTTGAAACTGGTGAAGCATTATCAAAAGTAAAGGTTGAAGAACGAATATGGTACCAAGATTCTTCGTTCCACGGGTCAGCATTGTCTAACGTTTGAGTAGTAATATAGTAAGAAGTGCCAGAAATAAGTTTACTGTCAGTAAGATCCGGATCCGTATAATTCCAGTTTGCTGGCGGATAACCTATACTGTCACAAATTGCACTCAAGGAAGAACCAGGTGGATAATTGAACTCATTATCTAAATAATTCCACCAATAGCCATTATCTAACCGACGAATAGCAATTTTCAGATAACCGACGGTACCCGGATTATAAAGTCCTCCACCGACATTGTCAGTACATGTTCCTAAGATACCACCGGAGATTGTTTTGACAATAGTGCCATTTGTCGGATAGGTTACTGCCGATTCCGGTTTATTAGAATCAAAAGTAAAGGTTACCGTGGCATAAGTTACGGTGTAATTATTGGTGATTGCTTTATCTCGGGCACGCACTTCAACCTGATACTGCCGGTCAGTAATCCAAGTATGGGTAATATACCAAATTGACCAGTTCGTAGTTGTCTGAACAACGAACCAAGCGGTGTCCGGATTATCACCAGTGTAAGAAGTCATCAAAGTAGGATCAGTTCCGGGGATGTAATACTTATTTGTACCACCGCTACCAACCATTTTTATCCTCAAGTATACATATTCAATCCCGGCAGGTGCAGTGCCCGGGTCTAAAGCAGTGCCAGAAATTGTCGGTAAAGAAGACAATCTTGGAGTTGCCGGGCTAAGTGGTGTAGGGTCATCAGGTAATTTTATGGCGAAATTTGGTTCTTGCCGGTCAAAAGTAAAGGTATTAGAAGAAATAGTCGTTTCCCAGTTACCCGCATTATCCTTGGCACGCACAGCGATAGTATACTTCACATCATTTTGCCAACCTGCTGGCGGGAAAGTTGTTCTTGTCCAAGTAGGTAAAGTATTGGTACTTGCGGGGAGCCAGTAGTCCTCACTAAATATATCCGACCACAGATCACCCGTACCTGTCCAGTAAGAAATACCTGCTCCACCACCTGAGTTACGATTACGTTCAATAAAGATTTGTACTTCCGAAACTGCTCCCCCAGCAAAATCTACTGCGCTACCAGAAATTATGGTCAAAGCGTTATAGAATTTATCCTTTTCTGGATACTGGACAATTGAGTCCGGTTCAGTAGTGTCATAGGTAAACCGACAAATACCTGTACTTATCTGGACATTACCTGCTTTATCCATTGCCAGCGAATGTATCTCATAAGATTTACCATTTTGTAAAGGTGGTGCTGACCATATCCAAGGATTGACATCACTGGCAAGATACCATTTCTCAGTTGTGGAACTAAAGGTTGAAGTTCCTGCATTCCACCACGGACCGTTTGGATATTCCCGGATTGATGCACTTACAGCAACAACCGTAAATGCGTCAAGTGAAGTACCTCTAATTTCACTTAATAAATTGACCCGGCTACCATCTTTCGGTTGAGTAATCCCGGATAAAGGTGGAGTAATATCATAAATAAAGGTTATTGTGGAATATACTGCTGACCAGTTGTCTGCTCTATCTTGTGCTTTAGCTACAACTTGATAAGTAGTCGCATCAATAAGTCCGGATAAACCGGTCCAGACCCAAGAACTTTGATAAATATAATTTGCCTGATTATTCATTGAGATGGGATACCAGCCTGTCCCGGTCCAAGAAGAGACATTTATTCTTACATCATTTAATCCGGACAAATCGGCATTTGCTGTGCCAGAAATCGTCGGTATAAGTCGAAGTTCAGCCTTCTCCTGCGGATAGATAATTTGCACTGTAGGTGAAGTGGTGTCGTAAATAATTACATATTCAGTTGCTATTTCCTGAGTACCTAAATCGTCAGTCGCCCAAACTTTGATGTTATACCGGTGGTCACTTTGCCAGTTACTGATATTGTAGGTCCAGGTACTTAAGGAAGGCGGGCCAACTGCACTAGCAGTAAATGTTGATGAAGTGTTACCTGTCCAGCCCGCACCAGTCCAGTATTTACCAGTAGTTTCATCTTTAAGCACTAATTCAACCTTACCGTTAGTGGTAGTAATCCCAACATTGTAAAGTCCTGTCCCTTGCGGGTTATCCACCGCTGTTCCGGAAAGATAAGTCAAACTTTTTACTATCCGTGGTGAAGTTGGAGAAGTAAGTAAACTTGTTGGTGCAGAATTATCAAAAAGGAAAGTATTTGATGATTTACCCACTTTAAAATATGTTTGCACATTCCCGGCTTTATCATAAGCACGGGCAGCAATATTATATTTCTGTCCTGAAGTCCAAGTTAGCACCGGTGCACTCAGGTCAGAGTAAGTCCAAGAGTCAGGATAAAGTTTAAAATCATTAGGTTGTGTCATGGTTGATAATATTACACTCCAGGGTGAACCGGGGACCCAACCTGAACCTGACCAGTAATTACCGGAATACAAATCCTGAATTGTAATCTCCACACTTTTCTTTTCACCAGGTGGAGTATCGGCATAAGTACCGGAAATTGTTGGCAAACTGGCATAAGCGGGATTTACTGGTAAATTGATCGTTGCGGTTGGCTTAGAAATATCATACCAGAAACTGATTGCATTACCACCCGCACCGGCACCTTGCTGGTTACCGGTAGGCAAAGCATTATCCTCAGCATGCGGGGTAATAGTATATTTGCTCCCGTCAGTCCATGCGCTATCCGGTAGAATTATATCCCATTTCTTTTCTGCACTTATCCAAGTAGAAGTACTCCAAACTGGTGAAGTTTGCCATTGCTGAGTCTGCCCGTTCCAAAACCAAAAAGTTCCAGTTGAAATCTGTACTTTAACTTCTTTTATTCCCGAGAGGGTATCATCGGCAGTACCGGAAATAACAGTGAACGGTGATTTACGATAACCTAAGTCCTCTGGCTCAGTAACAAAAGCAGTAGGTGCTGTCGCATCAAACCATATAATAATATTGTTGTTTGTTCCGAGTGGACCAATGGTTTCTTCTACACCCCAACGGTTACTACCTTTACTGGTAATCGTATAAGATGAAGCATCAACCCAAAGGTCAGCAGGGACATTCTTTGACCAACTCGGCGAAGAAGGTGAAACCGTAAGCCAAGTTTCGGTTTGTGTCCAGTAAGGTATTGTCCCTGAATAATAAGGTGAAGTTGCATTAGATAAACGTTTAATTTGTATCTTTAAACCTGCGGTATAACCATTGGCTGTTCCTTCAATTAGAGTTAGGTTATTGTAGTATTTATTATGTTGAGGTAGAGTAATATAGGAAGCAGCTTCTGGTGGTTTAAAGATAAAGGTTCTGGTAGGTAAAGGTGTAAGTTGTTCATTACCCGCTTTGTCAATTGCCTTCACTGTAACTTTATATTTCCTTAAGTAAGCCCAGAATAAAGTAAGCGTCTCTGGTGTATTATAATACCACTCACCTTCTGAACCCGGACCGGTCTCTATCCAAGTAGTATCAAGCCATACCGGACCAGTAGCGGTCCAGGTTGAACTATCCCAGTAATAATTATCCGCCGGATTATCAATACGCTGGATGAAAATTTTCACACTTTGTATTCGCCCCAGTCCGGGGTCCCGAAAGTCCTTAGCAGTGCCGGAAATTGTCGGTATGGAAGCAAGTTCTAAATCATCACTTGCTGGTAAAGTGACCACTGAAACCGGTGCCGAAGTATCATAGACGAAATAGCTAAGAGCAGAGAGCATAGAGTTGCCGACCCGGTCATAAACTTTAGCACGGATGGTATAGGAAGTATTATCCGTCCAGTAGGAATTAGACATTGGATATGTCCACGAGGATGTCCAGAGAGAACAGAGATTCATATATTCAGTAGTGGCAGTGAAATTGCTACCGTTCCAGTAGCCCGCAGAAGGAGTTTCTTTCTTCAGCCAGAGTTCTACCTTGTTTACTCCTGAATAATAAGGTCCAACTGCACCCGCTGGGT